>Ga0209232_1001021_pt1 | contig 15857 bp, 11 predicted proteins | sample ETNvirenome_2_60_FD_184066 | JGI IMG/M metagenome (GOLD analysis project Ga0209232, IMG submission 184066) | Marine viral communities from the Pacific Ocean - ETNP_2_60 (SPAdes) (version 2) | ecosystem: Environmental > Aquatic > Marine > Oceanic | place: Pacific Ocean | collected 2013-06-22
TTCTAGATAGATAGGCTTCACCCAACTACAATTACTTTTGCTTGAGCCAACGCTTACGCAACTGCTTAGTAATACTATCATCACTAAGCTGATCAAGCTTTCTTTCAACTTCATTAGCGTTCTCCACTATCTCAGATGCTTGCTCAAGCACAGCCTTCTCCGCAGAACTTTTACCTGCTTTCCATGCAAAGAGCATGGGGAGAACTTTGGTAACAAAACTAACAAGGCTACCTACAAGAGATAACATTGTTAAGCATCCTTAACTTTTATCTTCTTAACTGGTTTGTCACCTGTTTGCTTGGCCTTGCCAAAGGTAAGAGAAGCCCACTCGACTATCTTGTATATCTTACCCATTACAGTGTTAGGATCAGGGGTCTTGGTACCAGCAACGATAACACTGGCAACTACAACAATACCCATGACTGCCTCAATGATCTCTGCTTTGTGTAACATAATTGCTTCAATCATCTTCGATCACCTCCTCAGTAAATAGTTCAGCACCTGTTATGATTTGATGTTTAATATATTCAAGGACAAATAGAAGAGAGGTAGACCTGATGTTCCCTGCCATTATATCTTCAGTGAGGTCACCGTCCTTGAACAAGAGCATGACTGCTCCATCTACCTCTTTAGTATCTACTCTTTCTTGTAAAAGGTTAGCACATTTCTCAATATGCTGCAACGCTTGTTCCTGTCCCTGTTGGTTAAGAGTTCCATCAGTGTTCACCATTGTAGAATTTGTAAACTTGATTACATCCCCCATGCTGAGTATCCTTTCATTGGTTTAGGTCCCTCTATTTCCCATAGCTTGGCTCCCATTCCTGTTCCTTTGAACTGGAGGTTAACGTCCATTTCGTGGGCGGTCTTGAATAACTTTTCTAGATCCTGACCTCCTGCCAGTAGTTCTCCCGTGGTCCAGTAACTCTGATCTCCCACAGATACATTGATAAACTTAGGTCTGTTCTCCTCGTCCTTGGCTTGCTGCTCTACCTCTGGCGGTGGTTCTTTGAGGCTCATGTCAAAGCCGTAGAGATGAAACTCTCTGAAGCCTAGGGTGTGGCCAATGCCTATGGTCCTAAGACCAGCGTTGGTACCTCCGGTTATCATTAGTGCGTCCTTACCTGTACCCTCTATACCGTTCTTAACTGCCTCTGAGTAAGCGTGCCACCCTACAATGTGTGCGCCTCTTTCTTGGAGCAGATCCACCACAGATGGGTCAGTCATAGACGCCACCCAGAAGTGAGTACGTGGACTGATGCTGTCAAACAGAGTGCTCCTGACTACACCATGCGTGGATACACCCTCCACTGGTCTAGGGTCCAGTAGTGTACACGCCCAAGGAACAAGGTTCTTTTCCATAAGCATGGGCAGTGCGTGCTTAACACAGACAACCCGTACACTTCTGTTTCCCTCTTCTAACATTTCTTTGTCTTGTTTGATCTGTTCAACATCCAGAGATGGGCCAGCAGAAACCACAAAGATAATCTCGTTATTGACTCTACACTTCTCGTCTATCCAGTTATCAATCTTAGGCATGTTAGCCTTGATGTTGTTCTGAATATCTTCAGAGGGTACACAGTCTTGAGGACGTACAACAATAGGAACTCTGGCTTTGTACTTGGGAAGAGAGAGATCTGTTATCAGCGCAAGGTGCGTGATACCTCCTCCTAGCACCGGGTCATTAGAGGGGATAAGATATTTGTTAACATCTTCTCTACTGTTAACCTTCTCTTCCCATAACTTGTTGACACCTTGATGTTCTTCTGCTGGTTCCTTCTCGTCTGCGTCCTTGGTAAAGTAGTCATCCAGTGCAACAATCTTGTTGTGCTTCAACTGCTTGTAGTCGTGGGACACTGTGTTATACGAGTGGCCCCCGTCAATGAACACAAAGTCAGCGGTGGGTTTACCTTTCAGGGTCTTAGTTGTGTTACCCTCGATAAGCTCAAACTCAAAAGTCTTACCACTCTTGGCCTTCTCCAGAGCATACTCTGTAAGCCTCTCTGTCACAGCTTCCACTGTATTGGTAGCCTTGGAATTAAATTCTTTCTTGTTAAGTTCTGGAGTGGTGGTGCCAAACAGATCGTACCCTGTATAGGTTACTTTGTCAGCGTGATCAAACGCTGCTTCTGCCATCTGAATAGCCCTACCTCCGTTGTATGTCCCGGTTTCTATAAAGCTTTCACACTGATAGAAACGGATCATCTCAGAGATTTGCTTGTACCTCTGTGCTGATTCTAGACTTACATCTCCAGAGACACCGTGCTTCTGGTTGCCCTTGAAATGTTGCATCTTCTCAGCCAGAACAGATGTTGCAAAGGCATTGAGATCAGTGACGTTGGGCGTAAGGTTCAGAGCTTTTAACCCATGGTACTGATGCAGCTTGAGCAACCGTTCAAAGATAAAGCCATCGTGCCACTCTCTAAACGCAGTAACTTCACAGTTATCATAAGTCTCGCGCAGGTCTGCTAGGAAATCTTTGGCAGGTCTACCCTTGAGATTGAACGCAATAAAAGAAGTCTCACTATAGTCAATGGCAGTGCGTCCCAAGTGTACAATGTCATACTGTTCATCACAGATACTGTCAAGAAACTCACTGGTTATTTCAGAGTGCGTGGTGGTATCTGCATCTAACCAGATGAGCCAGTCTTTCTCCTGTATGATATGTGGATCAGAAGCTGTCTCTGTCAGAGCATAGACTTTGTGACACCACTTGATAGCATCTAATCTCCAGTTGTATTTAATCTTCCCACCTTCTGTACCGTTGTGCGTCTCCATCTTCTCTCTGTAGTCTATCATGTCTTGTACATTATTTAGATTACAGTAGTTGATTCGTTCCGTTGGTATCTCTAGTTCATTGAACCTAAGATAGAAAGGCGTGTCTCCAAAGTCATGGTACCATGCATGTAGTTTAATGTTACCTGCTGCCCAGTTTTCTTTGTAAGAGTTGAGCATGTTCCTACCGTATAGATCCAGCCCATCAGGATTAAAAGATGTTACAATGTCATACTTACTCATACTAAAAGATCTCCACTATTTTTCTGAAACTACTTAGACTAAACTCAAAGTGATCAAGCTCTGCTTCCCACTCTTCAGCAAACTCAGTGTCTTGGTAACCGTCCAACCAAGGACCACCAAGACTATAATGCACAGCCTTAACATCATTAATACCATGGCTAACACCGGGAATAAAATTCCAACCGTGAGGTAAGCTACCAATCTGGTCATCACTGTCGAGCCAGCAGAAGTTATGTAAGTTAGCACCTGTTTCACTGTTTACCATTACCTCATCTAATCTATCATTCGCGGGATGGTCCAAGTTGTAGAGGACAAAGGAGGACCAGAGCTTCTTGTTATAGTCTTGTTGTAACATCCCATCCATCTTGATGGCTTCTTCAGGATGGTAATTATGTTTGACACACATAACTGCATAGTCATCATCACAGTAATCAAATACCTCGCATACATCAGAGAGAAAAAGATAATCGCAATCACAGAAGAGCACCCACCCAGAGAGATTATTTCTTCTGGCTATCTCAGGTACTAGAAATCTACTGTGAGAAAATTCTGTGGAGAAAGGTTTACCGTCTACCTCGTCCCAGTACTGACCGTCCTCGTCTATTTTCCAAGGGCGATAGAACATACCAGCGTGGCGTAGGGTCTTGTGGTAAATGGGAGTTACCTCGACAGGGTACGTAGACCTGCGAGCCAAGGAGTGAGCACAGACTTTGAAAGGGATATGCTCACGGGAGTCATAACCTGCAAAGACATGGTACGCTTTGTCTCTTAATCTTTCCATCATAAAGGAAGATTAGCACCAGTCTCACACCTATAAAAGGAAAAATTATTTAAGTAAGTCTGCGAAAATCTCTTCACCGTGTCTTTCTATCAAAGCTTTTCTTTGAGCAGTGTTAGCCATTAAGAAACGCTGCGGTAGTTCGGTGCGTCTGCCTATCTTTTTACCCAGAGGAGTTGTTCCTCCTGCTTGGTATACTGCATTCTTTAACCAGCTTCTTCTTGTTTGAGCAGAGGTGTTCAACAGGTAACTATCATCCTTAGGATAAAGTTGCCGCATGTCCTCGTTGTATAGCTCCATTTCTTTTATGTAATCTTCTGCCTCTTTCAATTTCTTTTTGTACTTGCGTAGTAAAATAGGAGCAGGTCTACCGCTTTGAACAGTTTTATCATAAGCACGTTGAGCAATGATAGCATCTGTGTATTTACTTTTAATTAAGTTGCCATAGTTAATCTGCAGTTCACTGGTACGTCTCTTTAAACGTCTTACATTATAAGCATACAACTGTGCCTGTGCTATATTCTCTGGTTGAAAACCTAGGATCTGAGGAACAACTTCTCTTGCGCCTACCTCTTCACCTAGTTCAATTCTATTTTGTTTAGAAGTTTTAGCCTGACCTGTCGCTCCCATCTTAACAGCTTTTGTCAAGTTATACGCTGCAGTAGGAGCCATGTTCCCGATAACTCCTAGCATGTCATCTTTGTGATAAGCTTCAAGAGCATTAGCGATACTGCCAAAGATCATAGAACCAGCAGGGCCAGTCGTTTTTGTAAAGTCTCCACTAAAGAAACCGGGGTTTATAATCTGACCAGCACCTGTTCTACTTGTTAAAGAACTGTTGGTAATCTGAGGCAGCACACCTCTGGTAAAGTAGCTTGGGTTTTCAAGACCTAATTCTCTAAGAGTTACATCTAGTTTAGCTTTAATCATGGGGTCAATCTTTGTCATGCTCTTGTAGATATACTCGTATAGATCCACTCCATTCTCTGCCAAGGGGAGAGACCAGAACCCACCAATCAACATCATATACAAGCCCATGTAAGCCAGAGCAGTGGCACGTTCTCCGGGGTTCTTTACCACACCACCTTCTCTAAATACCAGATCAGATATAAGCTGAAGATATCTAGTTGGAAACTGCATAAACTGTGTAAGCAAACCAAAGACAGGACCGCGCATAAACTTTGGTCTATTGTCAGCACCCATAAGAAACTGAGTTTTGTCTACAGTAAACGCAGCAAAGTATCTGGCATCACTCGCCTGTATCCCTGCATTTTGTTGAGACGATCTAAAGTTTTGATAGTCTGCATTATTGACCAGCTTATTTTCTATCTTATTACCTGCTGCTCTGCCTCTTCCTGCCTCATAGTTATAAACTCTATGCGCTGCTATGTAAGTTGTAAGTCGGTTAACCAACTCTACATATGTAAAGATAGCTGACGAGATACCTTCCGCTCTGTTAATAAAAGATTTAAAGTTATTGTACTGAAACTCACGTACACCACCATAGTTAGCAATGCCAGCTTGTTCAGCAGTAACCTGCGCCATAAGCCTACCACTTAGTAAGTCAACCTTTATATCTTCCCACAGCTGTACCTGTGCGGGGCTATCTCCCAGAGGATTTTTAAGATTAATTAACTCTGCAACAGTACCTGTCCCTGTTCTTTTTAAACCTCTTACAAGCCCTGCTATTTTACCTGCATCGTTCATGGCCCTTAGTATTTCTCGTTGTGCTTTGCCAGAAGCAGTAAATCTAGTTAACCAAGGAACACTAGCCATTGGTATCTGCGTCAGGTTAACCACAGCAGAAGATGGATTTAATCCTAGAAAATAATGAAAAGCTATTCTTCTAAGATGAAGAACATCTTGATGACCACCTACAAGGTAATCATTTAAATCAGTTGCGTACCTTACCAAGTTATTAAGGTTGTTATCTCTAAGTAATTGAATACCATCTCTGCGTTCTTTTTTTGTTTTCTGATCACCGTAGTAAGAAGCCACTCTACCAAAGTACATATTCAACGTGTCATTCATTTTCTCAATGGCAGTTTCTGGCGTAACCCATCCCGGTATATTTTTTCTTGCTTGTTGTTTCGACGGGTCTACACTAGGCTTAATACCTACAAGCTTTTCCCGTGCAGCTGTTATCATTTTACTCAGCGCAGCGTTCTCTTCAACTGTTAAAGCTGTGCTTCTAAGCTCTGTCAACGTCTGAAGAATATTATTTATTGTGTCAGGATTAGCATTGTTTATCTCTTCTACTCCGCGACCTTCTAAGTTCTGTAATTTAACAGTGGCGTTCTCTCCGTACTCTGCCTTTAACTGCGCTCTTAGTTCTTTATACTTAACACTGTCTTCAATATTATTAAAGTCAGGGGTAACAGAAAGTAAGTTTCTTTTAAAGTACGAAGGCTTGTAAGTACCGAACCAAGCAGTAGTTTCACCATCACCTTCTATTGTGGTAACTCTGACACCAACATTACCAAACCGCATATGAGGAAGATAGTTTAAGTTCTGATTAAACACAGCCACGTTGTTGCTATAGTTAGTCAAGAAGTTTACTATGTCATCTTTAGTTTTCTTCCCCTCTAAAAATTCTGAGAAGAAACTTTCAGGGTCATCTTTAATAATTACATTTGAATCATTGACGATTTGTACAGCTGTGTCTGCGTCTGCTTCTTTTAGTCGATTAGCCAGATCTAAAACTTGAGCAGGAGTTGCAGTCTCTGCTACAAAAAAGTCAGGATTAAAAGCTGTGATGATATCTGCCTTGGCGGTATTAAAAGACTGACGAATAGCAACAAGAGTATTCATTTCTTCTTGCGTTAGTTCAATGATACCTGTTCCCGGTTGAGTCAAGACTGTTCTTACATTATCACCACCGGGGTTTCTCAGAATGTATCGTTCTTTCTGTGCGTCATATTCTACTTTAGCTGGATCAAGAACACCGTCTGTTGTTAAGGCATTCCCCGGTGCGTTTGTCCCTTGACTTATCTGATCTAGTAATTCTAAAGCCATCATCACACTAGTTCGTGATTGGCTTACCTCAAGTTTGTTTAGCGTATCCATGAGAGGTATAAAGTAAGTTGTCATCCTATCATTGATGAGACCTTTACGAGTGCTGACGGCATTCCAGTAAGGTGCAAAGAGAGGATATCTATGAGAAGCTACATCAGGGAAGACCCACCACTCTGCAAACTTCTTCATATCCGGTAGGTTTTTCGGAGCAGTGGTTGGCATCTGAGGAGATTTAGTTCCTGCTTCTATCTCAGCTAGTGCCTTCTTGTCTGAAGTGGGTGTGCCGTTGGCGTTTGTACTTGGCACAGCAATCTCTCTGTTGGTTCTATCCACAGCCTTTTCAGTTGCGTTAGGATCAACAGGTGTGTTAATAGCTTCAAGGTTCCCCTCACTGATAGCCATGTCATTCTTATCTGATTCAGCTACTAAATATTTTATACGTTCTTTAGCTGCTTGTGCCGCTGCACCTAAGTCAAAAGAATAAGGCTCTGCTCTAGCCTTGTTATAAAGATCATTAAACAAACTATCAGATGCTTGGAGATCTATGGTCTCGTTGTTCTCAACAAACTGCTGTTCTTCTGGTGTAACAGGAGCAGTTACAAATGCGTGGTTTGGTTTCTGTTCAACAGGTACATCTCTGGTAGTATAACTAGATGGATCTGTAACTGTTCTGGTTTGTCTAGGAACTGTAGGGGATGCACCTTCAGCCTCGATAGTGTTCTGACGTAGGACAGCACGTTCTTCTTCTGTGGCAAAATCAGCTATAGGCGTAGTAGAATCTGGGCGTATACCTGTTTGCGCCTCAACTGCTGCACCAAGACTAGGAGTTATTTCTGAGGCTGAACTATACTGACCAAATTCTGGATCAGTAACTTTTTCTGGTAAAGGTTGATTAGTTCTTAAAAGGTTTTGAACTGTAACTTTTTGAGATCTAGAAATACCGGGATACTTAGCTTCGACTTGTGTTTCAAACGCAGTTAAAGCTTCTTGAAAAGGTGCATTACTCTCTGCTCTATCTACAGTACCTTCATCTATAAGCGTATTAAATCTATCCAGTACAACATCAAAAGATTGTCGGATGGTAGCATCTTGATCACTCTCTTCTCTGATTATAGCTTGTGATCTAAGTTCTTCAGCAGCTACGGTTAGCTCTTCAGCTGTGTATGCAGGTTGACCATCCACAGCTTGTATAGATTCACCTGTCGCTGTAACTATAAAGTCAGGGTTACTGGCAGGTTCTGCTGAACCAACGATATCATCAGTGAGAGTTTCAATACCTGCCTCGTTTGCTCTGGCTTCTTCTGCTTTTAACTCTTCTCTTCTTGCCATCTCTGTCCTGATCTGAGCAGCAGAAGCAGATGTAAAAGTATCACTCACACCTTGTTCATTTAATTCTTTTATAATTTTATTCTGTTGGTTACCTGACATAGAACCAAATTCATTTATCTGTTCGTCAGTGTAACCTCTATCTTCTAGTGCGCGTCTAAGCTTTCGAGCACGGGTTGCTCTTGCACCTAGGGCTACCTCTGGCAGAGCAGTGGGCATTTCAAACGCTGCCTCTAGTATTATGTCTCCGGGTTTATACTTACCTGTCAGAGCCTGTGCCGTTGCTTCACCACCACCTCCACCAACAGCTTGAGCAGTGGCTTCTGCTGTACCTGCGCCTACTCTTCTGAGCATAGACGCCTCTGTTGCTGCCTTACTCAGAGGCGCACCCTTGACTAAGCTTGACAGTTTACCCGCAAAGCCTACTGTGGCAGCGTCAAAGACACCTATGGGTACGGCTCTCTTGACAGCTTCTTCTCTGACTTCATCCATAGTTTCTGGGTTGTTAAGAGCAGCAGCAACTTGTTCATCGTTACTAAGATCAACACCACTTTCTGAGAAAGCTTGCAAGATTGAAGAACCATATTCGGTAGCACCAGAACCCAGACCACCTACAAATGCAGTGGCAAGTATTCCCGGTATACCTGCACCACCTGTGGCAATGCCAGTTACAGCGGTGGCTACAAGAGCAGGAGCAACTGTTCCTAAAGATTCTCCAAGGAGTGGGAGGAAAGCTGTGGGGTTGTCTGCTAAAATTGAGAAGGCATCAGACATAGTTTCAGCTTTATCGTAGTTAGTAAGCGTTTCTAAGTCTCGGTAGTATTCTAGCTCACCCTCTCTAACTTGTCTGCCTGTCTTAGGATCTGTGACCAAATCACCAGTGGCGAAGTCTTCTCTTCTATCTTGTTCTCTGGAGTATTCACGATATCGTTCCATCTTTTCGATATCTTTTGCAGCGGTTTCTTTATCTAGAAGACCAAGCTCTGCGCCTAGTGTGGCACCGATTTGTCTAGCACTGTAGAGTCCACGCTCAAAAGGTTCTGGCACAGCGCCCATGGTGACAGGACCAAACCCCGGCTCTCTAACTCCTGCCGATATCTCTATCTCTTCACCGTGCTTAGTAACGTAGTCATTAATAACCTCGTCACTTGTTCCCTCTTTAAAAACAAGTGTTGTTAACTTAGTACCTGACTGATCAAGATAATCTACTTCGATATCTGACATTGAAAACCTTTAATCCTTAGTGCCTACAGGATTACCTTCAGAGTCTGGAGGAACAGTTAAACCTTGGATGGTAGCTGTTCTATTACCTGCAGGTTTAGTGGCTCCAAGAGGAGCAAGCCTTTGCACTAATTCTTCTCTGGTGTAAGGAAGTACCTTACCCTTATCATCAGTTCTCATGGTATTTCCAACAGCACGGTTGATAAGATTAGGCGCTTCAGCAGCAAACATTTTATTAGCTTCACTTATAATTTTATCTGCAGAATAAGGCATCGCCGAAGCTTTAGCAATAGCCAACTGTGACTTAATGAAACTTTGTTTGTAGCTGTCAAGTTCTTTTCTTACTTCGTCTAAAGTTCTAAACCCTTTTTGTTTCATGAAATTATCAAAGATCAACGTATCAGTTTTAAGCCTCTGTAAACCAGCATTGGCTATTGCAGTGCTTCTCGCTGACTCAGCATTTTTTCTAGAAATTTTTAACTGCTCTTCCTTCTGACTTATATCAGCCACCATTTTTATAGCGTTAATATCATCACTTCTTAATTTTCGCTGTAGGTCAAATCTTTTTAAGTTATCTTGATAGTCTAATCTCTTCTGAGCATTTCTTTCTTTTCTTAATTCACTTTTAATTTTTCTTTCTTCCTTGCCAATATCTGCAAGTTCTTTCAATGCAGGTTTGAAAGCTTCACCTACACTTTGCGCCAGTGTTTTACCACCACCAGAGGCTAGAAGACCTGCACTAAAGGTTGCCAGTGCCAGCCACTTTCTTGCAGCAAAGTCTGGTTCTTCACCTTTCTCATAGGTAGGAGCGTCACCAAGTATAGCTTTAATATCGTCAGCATAATCTCTACTTTTTATATCAGCTATTTGTTTGTCGTAATCTGCTTTGTCTTGAGTAACATTAGCAGGAGCTGTTGGTCTCGCAGCAGGATCAACCTCGTCTAAGAAGCTTACCTCTGCTGCTACACCACCGTCAGGACCTTCCGTAACAGCAGCTACTTCAGCTTGGGTACCCGCTGGACCGCTAGTGGTTACAGCTTCTTCTGCTGCTGTAGTTGTTTTAGTTAAAGCTTTATCTATATTTGGATCATATCCTTCTGATACAAAAGACGACTCTGATGTAGTTAGTAAATCAGCTGGTGTAAGAGCTTCTTTTACCCCCTTCGCCGCTGCTACTACAGGGCCTAAAGGATTAGGTGGATTTAAATCTCTGGGTCTATTGTCTTTAGTAGGTACAGTTGCTCCTAACGCACTTACTTGTTGACCTCTGCCCATGTTAATAGCATCTCTGTGCTCGGACATTTTTCTAAATCTTTCTTTCGGATCTTTAATACTTAACAGTTCTGGTGGATAAGTTATTAATCCTTCCTTAAACGATTTTAGACTAGGAGCTATCATCGCAGCTACACCTCCATCTCCAGTACCTGTATAGTCTGCGCTTTTCCCACCCAAGCTAGTTAGAATAGGCGTCTGTAAAAATTGCTGTGCACGCTCTTTCATAGTTTGTTCTGGAGAAGCTGTAGGATCTCCTGACAGTAGTTGAGGTTGAGCAGGAGGGAGACCAGTTGTTACAGTTTGAGCTTGTTCATCCACCTGTGGTACCTTGACTCCCATCTTAGGACCTAAAGACACTGTTACTGGCTTGGCAGCACCTTTGCCCATAGCTAGATCATCAAGAACACCAAGCGCTTTCTGAGCAAAACTTAGATCCTTGGGATCTTTACTTCTATTTGTTGGTGGGGCGTAACTAGCAGGTTTAGCAGAAAGAATATCCTGTGTTTGGGAAGCCTTTGTAATAGCTGTTGTAGCTGTATCAGCTGGAGTACCCGGCGAAGAAGAGAGATTAGCAGGTAATAAATGTTCAGCTTTTAAAGATGCTGCTCCTTGTTTTACAAGTTCAGGATTAAATCTACGAGAAGCTTCTTCTAAAATAACTTTTACTTCACTTGCAGGTCTACCAACAGCTTTTTTTAAAAGAGCATGTAAGCCTTCAATTTCAAACTCTTTCATCTGTTCTGTAATATCTACTGTAGCAGAAGGTGTAGCATCCTGATAAGCAACCTTCCCCATCCTTACTCTGTTAGAAGGTAGGTTCTCCTGCATCATCTCTCCTAGGCCACCACCTCCTGCCAGTTTAATATACCCACCGTTCTTTAAACCTACGGGAGCAGGAGCACCTACTCTACCACCTGCTTTCTTAAATGCACCAGCATTACCAGCTAGGCCAGCCAAACCCGCACCTAGACCTATCAGCTGTGTAGATAAAGGTTGTGCAGGGCTAAAGGTTGACTTGCTAACATTGGTTGTAGCAGGGAGCGGAAAGCCTCTGAGGATAGAAGAGAAATCTTGGAGGGTCTGTTGTGGGAAACCAAACTCTTCTCTAGCCTGTTGTGTGGCAATGTCCAGTGCTCTCTGTCCTTGCTGTTGTTCAGCAGCACCTACACCTGACAATGCACCCAGTTCTTTAAACGTCTGTGCAGGAATAGCTGTACCTAGGGCAGATAACTGTCCAGCAGCTGAAGCTTCTCTACCAAACTGGTTTTGTAATCTGTTCTGAGCATCTTGGAAAGCAAGTGCAAGACCTCGACTTTCAATATCACCCAGCTGTGTGGCTAGATTACGTTGTCTTTCTGCCTCTATGATACCTGCTCTTGATCCACCAAAGGCTCCTGCCTGTGCAGCACGCGCTGCTAGTTGTTGTTCCTGTACATCCGCAACTCTCTCTGCTTCTCTCTTCTCAATGTCTACCACGTTTCTCAGGAAAGGGTTCATCAAGGCAGCTAGTTCTGCAGGATCAGTTGCTCCTCTGGCTGAACTTCTGGCTAATTCTGTAGCTTCCTCAAACAGAGGACGAGTCTGCCCCACCTGCTGACGTATTCCTTCAAAAGCTGTCTCTTGATCACCAGTAAACGGAGCCAGCTGCTGTGTAAGTTCTGGTTGAAAACCTTCTGCTTGGCGTTGCTCTTGTACAGCCTGACTCTTCTCAAAGATATCTGAAATAAAAGGCTTTAGCTCAGTGGGAAACTCACTCTGTTGTACACTGGTTTGAACAGCTGGAGCAGGAGGTGGAGAACTACTACCTTTACCATAACAGATGGCTTGCCCCTCCATACACAGAAGTTCTTCCTCTGTCCACTGGTCAAAGGGATTATCGTTCCAGACTTTATTTAAGTTTATCATCATGTCAATGGTCTTTCTATAATGCTAAATCTTTTGAGCCATCCTAGTTTTTTTACTTTACGTTCCCACCCTGCTCTACCACAGGCTTCTACAAAATCACACTCAAGAACTTTTGCAAACTCTACAAACTTCTTGTCTATCTCTGGCATCCACTCTGCAAAGTTATCGCCAGAAAGGAATACAACAGAGAGAGCTTTCTTTCTAGGGTAGTCTAGTACCTCTGTAATAGCTGCTCCTATGTACTCTGGTCCATCACTGTACACTATCCAGAGATGAAACTTATTTGTTACACACCCATGAAGAACATCTATCTCTTCGTATCTTCCGTAGGTGTAGTCAGTTGCTTTCTTTATGTGTCTTGAAATATCTCCCCAGACATTTCTAATATCGTTAACAGGTACAAGTGAAATGTGAGCCATACTATCCTATACTACTTAGTCCTCTGTTAGTTTCTGGTGGTTGTTCACCTCTACCGTATTTTTGCACTCTAAAGTCATTTATGAAAGAATCAATTTTTTCTGCGCCAGCATCAGATGAACCGTTACCCATCATTGACACAATGTCAGCGGGAAGAACGTACTCATCTCTGGATAGTATAGCTGGTTGTTGTCCTTCGATGGAGAAAGGTATTGAGTCAGACATGCCGTCACCATTCCCTACGACTTTTCCTTCAAAGTAAGGTGATGGTGGTCCTCCCATTTCATAGGCTTGGATTAAGCCACCTGCTTGCGCCTCAACCGGAATACCAGAAAGAACTTGCTGCATCGTTGCTACATCTGTCATCTCTTCTAGCTCTCCCTGTGTCGGTAAAGGAGGAGCTTCTACAGGGGCGTCCATTGCACGGGCAGCGGGAGGTGGTGCTGTGGGATCTCCTCCTCCTGCACCTGTAAGTTGTTCTGCTAACATAGGCCCACCTGCTCCTCCTAGTAGAGAACCCATAGGACCAGATAGAAGTTCTTCTAAGATACCGCCACCTGCTTGCAGTTTAATTAGTCCACCTGTCTTGGCAGGGAGAACAAACCTCTCGTCAAAGAACCTGCGTCTGCCACCTCCGGGCTGTGCAAAAGCCAGTGCTTCTTCTACGCTAGTAGGAAATTCACCTGTTCTCTCAGACTCAAAGCGTAGACCTTTCTTAGGAAGCGGGGATGGTCCCTCTACTTTTGCAGCGTCATAGTAACTACTGTAGTCTATAGGCTCAAAGGCTCCTCTTCCCAGAGCAGCGTCTGCTCCTAGGCCAACTGCTCCTGCTGTCATGGCAGGTTTAGCAGCGTACTTGAGATAGTCTAGTTTAGGAATTTCAGGACGATAATTATACAGAGCTTCCATATCTGTAAAACCAATTTCCTGTGTTAGATCAGGAGGTGGTAATCTTGGAGAAACAGCAGGAGCTAGTGAAGACGTACTAGCTGAAGGTGTAATACTAGCATTTAATTCAGCCATACCCGGAGAAGGAGTAGGTAAACTTGCTGGTCCAAAATTAGTACCAAAACCAACCTCTGGCAACCCTGCGCTAAGAGCTTGTTCACCAGCTTGTTGAACACCTTGAGTAACAATTTCTGGTGTGGCCTGTCCTACAGTTTCTGGCACACCCATTAAACTTTGACCACCAAACATACCAGCGCCTAGTCCTGACAGACCGCCACTGATTAGTCCACCTATGGCAGCATCTTTTAAACTTTGTCCTGCCGCAAGACCACCACCAAAAGAACCTAGACCTGCACCTACTCCTGTTGCCAGTGCACCTGTTCCTAGAAAAGCAGGTAAAGCCATAGGTAAGAACATTCCACCTAATATAGCACCAGCAACTGGTAGGATACTTTTAAGTATGTTAGCTTCTGGTAAACCTGTCTCTGGATTAACAGGTAGTCCTTGAGAATGACCAGCAGAACGTGCCAGCATATTAAGATAAGGGAGTTCTGACTTGCTCATATGAACAAGAGTGTTGTCTCCTTTTCTACCCTTCATGGCCATTAGATTGGCCAGACCGCTCATGTCTGCGCCGGGAGCCGCTGCCATGTGTGTACTAGGACCTATTTGCATTTTATTATGTACCCATTGTGTAAGGTTGTATAGGAATTACTGGTTGCTGTTGTTGACCCTGCCCAAAAGCTTGGTTCTGATTACCTGCCATTGGATTCATTGAACCGGGAGCACCGCTAGGACCCATTCCTGAGAGACCACCTCCTGCCCCATTATAACTAAAAACTGAAGGATTAGCAAAGTTCTGTGCGGCTTGAAGCACCTGACTATCAACAGCGGGACCCACAGGTAGTCTTTGATTATAAGCGTTTACATCTGTATAGACATTAGGTTTCATTAAAGCAGACAAACCAGCAGCACTAGTATAAGGATCATTATTAGTAGGAATAGGACTAGAGATTAAAGGCTGAAGAGCACCTTGTTTAAAACCTTGTTGGAACAGTTGATCATCTACTCCTCCTCCTACCTGCATAGGAACAGCTTCTTCTGGATCTCTCCCTCCTCTTAGCATAGCCTTTGTCTCAGGATCAGAAGAAGCATCTGCTCTGATGTTCCGTAGAGCTTGAGGATCAGATACCCCAGCTAGACCCCCTGATCCTGCTGGTAAGATCCCCATCTGAGTAAACATTTGTTGTGTGTTTGCAGGAGCATTTGCTACTTGAGTGCGAAAATTAGGATCTTGGTTGTACATAGCACGTATCATAGCATTAAAAAAATTAGACTGATTAAATATTGACATAACTTAAACTCCTAGGGGGTAAATGAGTTAAACTCTGACCATCCAATGGTGGTCCCAGCTACGCTTACATAACCTTTAAACTTACCTGTCTTTCTTTCGTATATTACATCACCTGCAAGTGGTTGACCTACGACACCAGACGATACTTCTCTATTAATTCTAACACTACCTGTTCTAATATTTTCTAGATCTCTTCCTTCTAGTTCGTTAATCATAGAGTCTGCCCACTCTCTTATCTCTGCGTAGGCTTGTATTAATTCATCGTCTGTTAATCTGTATAGATCAGGAAGTGTGGGATAAACTGCTGCCATCTGTACCTACCTTAGACCATCTTCTTGTATATCTAGCCTAAGATCTCCGTATCTCCACTCAGTTCCTGTGGCGTCGTTCTCTAACCTAATTCTTGCCTGTCTGCCTCTGCTTCTAAATCTAACTGTCTGGGTATTCTGAGTAAGATTGAAAGGTCCTTTTGTTCTTAGTTGGCCGTTGGGAAACTCTTTGGTTTGAATTGTAAAAGCAACCTGCCCGTTGTTAATTTCAAGATCAGGAATTAACCTGTCAACAAAGAGCATCTCATTACCATCACCTATGCCAAAGTCAGCA
>Ga0209232_1001023_pt1 | contig 15842 bp, 5 predicted proteins | sample ETNvirenome_2_60_FD_184066 | JGI IMG/M metagenome (GOLD analysis project Ga0209232, IMG submission 184066) | Marine viral communities from the Pacific Ocean - ETNP_2_60 (SPAdes) (version 2) | ecosystem: Environmental > Aquatic > Marine > Oceanic | place: Pacific Ocean | collected 2013-06-22
GCAAGCAGTATTAACTCAAGAAAGTTTTGGTATAGCCGCTAAATCAGAAACTTGGTACGCTTCAGATGACAAAGCGCCTGGAGTTTCTCCTGGCACTGGAACTTCTTCAAGGTATCAAAAAGATTCTTCTAGTAGCGGTAACTACGTACAGGGTAGTAGTGTTAAAGCTTTTACATATGATCAGTATTTGTTTGATAGGCACCCTTTTAAAGAATTAGTTTCATTTGTTGATGGTAGTTGTGATATAACCAGTGGCTCTCAAGAAATTGAACACAATGCCAACGCTAACATTCAGCCTTATTGGCATGTTAGTGGCGCTGGAATTCCAGACAATTCTCATGTTACTGAAATTATTAGCTCAACAAAGTTTAAAATAAATAAGCTCGCCACAGCGTCAGGTACGGATGAAGACGTAACTTTTAAAAGATATTTTGACAACAAAGGTGATAGTGGTTATAACGCTGGTAGAGGTGCCTTTGTAGACGGTTTTACAGGAAACAATACTTTGTACATGTCACAATCTGCTGTGAGAAATTGGGGTAGAATATTAAAGTTTTTAAAATATAGTAGTTGGAGTTATGAAAATATACCTGACAACGACCAAGCTAGAAGCAACTTTTTTATAGACAAAGTTCGTTACGTTGGTATACAGCCTTTAAACAACAACAAGCCACAAGAGGGTCTTTACACGGACCCTGGTCACTTTGACCATACGCCAAACGTGCAGTCTCAAAGAAATTCAGATCCAACTAGCACAACTAATGGTGAGGGCTTAGCCGGCGTTTCTCTTTTGCCAAAATATGGAAGAGGTATTTTTATTGCCGATCAAGAAAAAGACATAAAAGATAATATTGACCCATTTTTTACAGACGGTAAAAAGTACATGGAGCTTTCTTATGCTAAAATTCATGCAGAGTCTTCTTTGATGAACATACCCGAAGATAAAGTTAGTAACGAAAGTTCTTACGCAACGGCTTGGAATGTTGGTAGCGCTACAAACACAAAGCATATTGAAGAACTTGGTTTTGTTTCTAAAATTAAAGTAGGTTCTAGATTTAGATTTTCTGGAGATCCTAACGAAAAAGTTTATCAAATTACTAATATAAAACAAGAAAAAAGATATAACCACACGGTTTACCCTGGTGGTAATGGTAATTATTTAATAACAAAAACTTTTAATTCAGGTGAAAGTGAATTTAGACCTAGCGACATGACGGGTACTAAAAGCAACAAAAAATTTCGTATAAGATCAACAGGAAGTGGCGGTTCTGCATTGCCAAGAAGTTATAACGAGCGTTTTGTGTCTGGGCTCGATAACGCAGGTAATCCTTGGACAGACTTTAAAGATATTGATGGTAAAAAAATTTTAGAAGATGAAAGAGAAATGTTTGGTCTTGCCACAAACAGAAGGTTAACTTGGATTATTGAGTTTGAAGACGTGACAGTAACACAATCTGGTAATGCTAGTCCAGACTACAACCCTGTTAACGAAGCATCAAGCAAAAATCAAACAGGTACTGGTACTGATAATCTTATGGACGAAGTAAATCGTCAGTTTATCGAGTTTGTAGAACCTTCTTTTGATTCAGAAAATCAATTAATATCTGACAATCCAGCTGTTTTTGAAACTAAACCAAAAACTGACGAAGGTTTAGATATTTATTACGAAGCTAGTGATTTTATTGATATTAATATTCACGACAATATACACGAGTTACCTTGGTTTAACTGCTATAGCTTTGGTAACGGTGTTGAATCAAATAGAATTAAAGATGATTTTAATCAAGTGTTTATTGACAAAAACGCTATAGTATCAACTACATCACAAGGTGAATACGAAGAAAACAGAAGAAAATATAGTTTAATATATTCTGGTATTTACAACTCTAAAAACGGTATTAATAATACAAATCAATTTATTGCCGCTGAAAAAATAACAAAAGATATAAATCCAGAATACGGTAGTATACAAAAAATATACGCAAGAAACTCTGACTTGTTAACACTCTGCGAAGATAAAGTTTTAAGAATACAAGCAAATAAAGACGCTTTATTTAACGCTGACGGCAATGTTAACGTAACAGCTACGTCAAACGTTTTAGGTCAAACAATACCTTTTGTAGGTGACTACGGTATATCTCAAAATCCAGAGTCGTTTGCATCTGAAGCTTATAGAGTTTATTTTACAGATAAACAGCGTGGCGCTGTATTAAGGTTATCAATGGATGGTTTAACTCCTATATCAGACGCTGGTATGAGAAACTGGTTTAAAGATAATTTAAAATCAACAACAGAAGCTATAGGTAGTTATGATATTAACAAAAGGCAGTACAACATAACTTTAAAAGGAAGCTCTAACTATACCGTTAGTTATAAAGAAAATGTAAAAGGTTGGTCTAGCTTTAAATCATTTATACCAGAACAAGGACTAAGCGTTTCTGGCAATTATTATACTATTGCTAACCAACATGGCACTACTAACTCTAAAGTTTGGTTGCACCACAAAAACACAACTGCAAACAATTTTTATGGTGAACAGTATTACTCTGACGTTACAACTATATTTAACGAAGAGCCTAGCATGATAAAAACTTTTAAAACTTTAAATTACGAAGGTAGTCAAGCTAAGGTACACCAAAACATTGACGACGCGGAATATTATAATTTAGCTGAAAAAGAAGGTTGGTACGCAGAAGCAATAACAACAGATAAACAAACTGGTAGTGTAAATGAATTTGTAGAAAAAGAAGGTAAGTGGTTTAACTTTATAAAAGGAGACACAACAGCGCTAACCAATTTAGACACAAGCGAATTTACAACACAAGGATTAGGTAAAATAACGGCGCACGATACATTAAATTAACATGGCATTATCAATAAAACTAAGTTCAAAAATAAAAGTAGACGCTAATCACGCGGTTTCTATATCTGCTGGTGGAGGCGTTACAACAAGCACGGTTGCAGACGACTATGTGTCTAACACTTCATACGTGTTAACGCCTAATAGCGGTGTACAAGCCACTATAGCTACAATAACGTTTACAGCTTCAAGCGGTTATTATTATACAAACAAACCTACGTTTAATTTAGTTTCACCATACAAATCTGCCTATAAAATAACTTCAACAACAACTAAAGACTCTTTGGGTAGAGTTACAGCAAGAGCTTTTGTAATAAAATATACTAACACCGTAAATTCTTTAGGTGATATTATAAGGTTTGATCACGAAACAGGTTTGCTTCCAGCTACTACAAACGCTTACAATAACGCGCTTGTAGAAATAACGTCTTTTCAAATAGATACCTCTGATATGATTTCTGTTGCTACAGGAAGAAACTTTATTGTAAAAGGAAATGCAGGGGCTTATTTTAACTTAAAAATTACAAGAAGCAGTGATAGTAAAACTTATGATTTCGACGCTGGTTCTTTTACTACAGCGGCTACACAAATTACAGATCAAGTTATTGACAACACTGGTGAGTATTCTGACGGTATAGCTTTTCCAACAGTAACTAGTGACGATGTTTATACTATACTGTTATCTCCAAGCCTTGCTAAAGGGACAACGCTAAACAGTAACCTGCAAGATTCTACTAATGAATTAACTCATACTTTAACAATAAACAAGTACAAGGCTATTACTATAACAGTTGCTTTAGCTTCAGCTTCTTACTCTGGCTCTTACAACACTTTACCAAGCAGTGTTACTTTTGTTGGTGAAAGAAACTCTAAAGTAAGAGTTGAAAAAAGTATTTCTTTTGACTTATCTTTATCTGCAAATTCATTTACTTTTGCAAGAGGCTACACTACAAACGTAGCTGGTATGAGTCCAATAGATTTAAGATCAAGCGTTGTTAAAGTTAAAAACGGTAATCAAGTTGCTGGAACGGCTGTGGTTTTTGACGACGTTAATGGATTAATTAGAGGTATGACACTCACTGGAACTGGCGTAACAGGTTCTCCAAGAATTTTAAGTATTGATAGCGAAAACAATACCGTTACTGTTAGCGTGGCGCAAAACGCTCAAGGTGATGGTGGTATGGCTGACGATGCCTCTATAACTTGTACGTATGGTGGTTCTGAAACTAGCAAATCAATTAGCGGTTGTGAGTTTGAGCTTTTAAGTATAGACGAGGTAACAACTGGTTATCTTTTAAACGCAGTAACGTTGACGCCTGTTGAAACGCTTGTTAATGATTCAACTGTAAATGGTAGTGACGGGGTAGTAACCGTAGACAGCGTTGCTGGTATTAAAGCCGCTTCAACAACTTTTGTTAGTGGTAGAGGTATAAACGCGGCGGCAGTAGCTCCGCACGTAGATAGCGTTAACACTGGTACAAACACCGTGACTTTAAGCGCTAACCAAACTTTAGACGACAATACACCGCTTACATTTACGGGTAGTAGTAGAAACGCAACACTAGCTTTTGATCTTGCTATAACTAACTTTGGAACAGCAAACCACACATTAACAATAGCTTTAGACAGCATTTTAACAGTATCATAATATGGCAAACAAAAATATAACGATAGGTAATACAACTTTAAACGATTCTGTAAGTATTGAAGACAAGGCTTACTACGCATCTATAACTGAAGTTAATGATTCGTTAGGTAATAAAGCTTTTGACAAGCTTGGAACTATTATAGAAATTGGAAATATAAAAGCAATAAACAAAACTACAGGCGTCATAACTATTGACACTGCTACAGCTGCAACACCTATAACAGACAGTCGTAACATTGTTAATACTTTTATGCTGTTTTCTAAAAACAATGCTGTTGAAACTTCTGGTTTAAAAGGGTATTACGCAACTGTTAAAATGAAAAACACTAGCACTGTTCAGTCAGAGCTTTATTCTATTAGTTCTGAAATACAAGAAAGTAGTAAATAACACGTAAAAAGTGTAATTATAAATAAATAAAACAAAATATATGGCAGTAGGTTTAATTAAAAAACAAATAATACATGGCTCTGGTAACAGTGAGTCTCCCGTGCGTTTTTTTGCAGGTAGAGGAAACAAGCGTAGATTAAGAGAGGCTCAAGACGTTTATAAGCAAGAAATGAAAGCTTATAGAGATATGACTTTTGAAAACCCATATTCTCAAAACGTTTATGCAGACATGAGCAACAAGTTTGAAGATTTAACTGTTAACCAACAACAAGCTGATTTTTTAGCTCAGCAAAATCAACAAAGCCAAGCAAACATACTTGACGCGATAAGAAGCGGTGGAGATTTTAATGTTGGAAACATACAGGCTTTGGCTAATCAAAGTCAAATGGCAAATCAACAAGCATCAGTTTCTATTGGTCAGCAAGAATCCGCAAATCAAAGAATGGCTGCTCAAGAAGAATCAAGACTTCAGTCAATGGAAAGACAAGGCCAGTTACAAGTTCAGTCTGGTGAGGCTGCTTTACAACAAATGAATGCTGATAGACAAGCGACAATGCTTGGTATGTCAATGCAACAAGTTGGTAACGCTCAACAAGCTATTGCAGCCAATAAAGCAATGTGGGGTAATATTATAGGTGGTGTTGCAGCTGCGGCTGTAGCTGGGTAGACTAACATCATAAATAACAAATAAACAAATATAAATATGGGAGCAGACGCAAGTTTAATAAAAGCAGCAGCGCAAATGGCACCAAAAGCTTGGGACTATAGCGGTATAATGAAAGGTATAGCAGCGCTAGGTAAATATGCTTTAGAAAAAAGAAAAGTTGCTAATGAACTAACTACTTATGGTGACAAAGAGTTTCAAATAAAAGAAATGCCAGATGAAATGTTATCTGGGCCTTTTGGCGAAGAAAACGCCGAGTTTTTTACTAATATGAAAAAAGCGTGGAGTGAAATGACAGAAGTTATAAAAAATCCTCTTAACACGCCTTCAAGTAAAAAATACAAAAACGCTGTAAAAACAATTAACATGCTAAAAGCTAGCCTTGAAAAAAACAAAGCTGATTTGTTGGTTTGGGCTGAGGTTAGAAAAAAAGTTAATGAAAACTGGGCAAACGCCTCTAAAGGTATAAAAAGAAATGTGTTTCATAGGGTTGCAGATTTGCAAATAAATAATACTTATGGGGAAATGAACGCGGCTACAATGTTTACGCTTGATGGTATTAAAATATTAGCTAGTAGTCACCTTGGTGCAATGGACGGCACTTCATACAGTCCTTCAGAAATAATGGATGGTTTTTTTGTAAACCAAATGAGTCTTAATAACAACTCAAAAAATCTTACAGATATAATAACTGGTGTTGGTGAAAAAAGAAAAAACGCAGGTAAAGGATGGAACGAGGCTGTTGCTAGAACTGAAATTAATGCTTTTGTGCAAACAATGAAAGATGCTAAATACGGTGGTAACGGTATTAAAAGTCTTGCTTTTGATTATAGCAATGATCTTGGCGGTGGAACATTTGTGCAGGCAAACAAATCGATGTTTATTGACCCTTCTAAAAACGACCAAGACGCAGAACTTTCTTATGTAGAACAATATAAAAAAGTACATCCAGATGCTAGCGGTGATGAAATAGATTTAGCGTACTCACACCAGGCTGCGGATGTTTGGAACGATGAAAACTCTTCTGAATACGAGGTTAAATTAGTTGATTGGTTAGTTGGCGTTGCAAAACAAAGTTATGACCAAGCAGAAACTAAAAAAGAACTTTCATCAAAATCTTCAGGAAAACAAGCTTTTGGACCATTACAAACCCCGTACTTAACACAAACTCAAATAGGAGAAGGCCCTAATAGTATTATTGAAAGAATAAAAGCTGGTAGAGAGTTTCCTCTTGGCGTGTTGAAGCATAAAAAAATTGATGGTAAATGGGCAGTTAATCAAAAATTTGGAGATATTAAAAAAGCCGGGAAAAACTATTGGTTTATAAAAGACGGTACTGATGCAGATCTTCACGATTACTTAAGAATTATAAACGATCCAAGATTTGACTTTTTACTAAAATAAATTAAATATTAAATGGGACCATTTAGCTTATATAATACTTTACTAAACGACGGGCAGTTTGAAGGAGGCTTTGACGAGTTTAATATGAAAATGTCAAAAAATTTTTACAAAGATCCTGAAACAGGTGAAATGAAAAGTTATAGAAAAGAAGTGTTTGACCATATTTCTGATCCTAGCTCTTTAGGTATTGTAGATTATAACACTGGTGCTTTGACTCCTGCTCCAAAAAGTTTTGAAGAGTTTGAAAATATTTTTTACACTACACAAAATGATTCTCACTTTACAGTAGACGATGGGCCAGTATTTAGCCTTAAATCAATACCGTTTAATAAAAAAGGTGAATATAAAGTAAACACGACAGCGTATGGTTTTGTTCTTGACGAATCTGGATTTATAACGCCTACTAAAGATTTAGAGGTTTCAGAAAACGAATACGACTTGTTTAACATGTTTACTCAACCTGTCGAGTCTAGCGAATTTTTTGACGTAGGCCCAGCTCAAGTAACAGTCAATAAGAAGTTATTTGGTAATGTTGAAGACGAAGAGTTTTCTGATGAGCTTTCTTTAATGTTTCCTGAGTTTAAATTTGAAGTTCTTAAACGTGGAAATTTAAAAGAGTATGACAAGGCTTGGAAACAAAGCAAGGGTTCTAAGTTTTTTTATACTGCAGGTCACGAAACTTTTACTGGAACAAAAAGACGTCAAGCTGTAAAAGTTACGTCACCTGATGGTGACCATGTTGTTATAGAGGTTAATATTCAAGATAATAGAACTCCGTTAATGGGTGATGTTAAAAAGACTCAGGGATATAATATTTCTACTACAAAAAAGCCTGGTGAATCTATAGAGCAATCAATTGAAAAAGCGTACTTACAATCATATACAGACTTAACTTCTTTTCTCGAAAACAAACTTCAAGATGAATCTATTTTAGAAGGCAATCTTAAAAAATTAACGCTTAATAAGCAAAAAAGTAGAATTGTTTACGAAAAATATAGAAAATTTTTTACACCTATAATAGCCGCTGTTCAAGAAGAATACAGTAGGCCTGATTTATTTGATCCTATAAAAAAAGGCGTTATTGGTGTTGACAAAAGTGGTGTTGAAAAAGGAGAAGGCGTAAAAAATATATATAGAATAGAAATACCTTTTGAAAAAGAATTAAAAGAAAACTATGATTTTTTAGCAAAGAAATATGTTGGCCCAGTTTCTCAAGAACAACTTTATGATTTTACAAGAAAAAAATTAATTAGCGACGAGATTTATAAAAGAAAACAAGCTAAAATAGAAGAAATTCAAGAAAATATTGAAGACGGGGAGGTGCCTATTGGTTTTGAAGAGTATCAAGATGATCCAAAAATGCTAACCGCGGTGTTACAACTTGGTACTAAAGAATACGTTAGAGAATATGTTACAAAAAAGAATTTTTTAGCAATTCAAAATAATTTTCAAAACGACAGTAAATTAGCTAAAAGATACTTATCAACAAAAAATAAAATAGAAGACCCTGCTTTTGAGTTTGAAGTAAAAGAAGGTGAAAATTATTATTTAATAAACGACAAGCAAATACCTGAAGGCGTTTTTAATCAATATAAAAAAGACTTAAACGCTATAATAAAAAGCTATGAGTTTTCAACAAAACTTACTAACGATATATTAGATAGTTATCAAGACGTAGAAGACACAAGGTTAGTTTTAGACTTAATTGGTAGAGATTATAATGATTGGAATAAATTTAAAGCAACTACATTAATATCTTACGCTAATATATTTGGTGGTAATTTATATGCTTTAACTGAAAGCGAAGAAGGCGTTGCTCGATATGTTAGGCAAAGAAATGAGATAAATAGAAGATTAAATAAATATGCTCCAAACGTAGAGTTTGATGATGCTTTTGGTAAAGGCTGGGATCAATTTGGTAAGTTCGTTACTCAAGAAATATCAAATCAATTAGCTGTATTTACAGCCCTTGCAATACCAAAAGTTGGTTTAGGTATTTTGGGTGCTAGTAGTTTTGGTGAAAATTATGGTAACATGACCTTACAAGAGTTGGAGTCTAAGGGCGCAATAGATCATAGCACTTGGAAAAAAATATATACTTCTGCTGGATATGCTATTCCTGAGGTTGCAATAGAATATTTTACTACATTACCACTTATTAGAGGCGCTAGAAACTCTTTAAACGGCATGTATGGTTCTCAAACAAGAGATTATGTTAGAAGAGGTATGAACGACATAGTCAGTGAAGACGTACCTATGTTTTTAAAAGGCGCAGGGCTTGGTACAGGTGGTGAGGGACTAACTATGGTAATACAAAACCTTGTTTTAGGAAAACCTTGGGATGAAAATGTAGATCATGCTTTGTTTTCTGGCTTTATGTTTGAAACAACTTTAGCCTCTGTACCATTAATCAAAGGTGTGGCTATAGCAAGTCTTTCTGATTTTGATAAAACTCAAGAAATTAGAGAAGACATTAAAACAAGAAATAACTTAATTTTAGAAAATGCAAATTTAAACTTAAAATACAATCACCCTGCTCATCAAAAAAATAAAAAATTAAAAGATTCTTGGTCTAAAAAGAAAAAAGAAAATGATATTGCTATTGCCGAGTTAGATAAAAAAATTGAAGATGCTATAGCTGAAGACACTAAAAGTGTTCAAAGCATGGATAAAGATGCTTATGAAGGTTACACTATAGTAACTAGGCAGCAAGAAGAAATTAGGGTAAAAGCAAAAGCTATTATTGATAATAAAAGTATACTAGAGTCTCAGAAGAAAAAAATGCTAGAAAAACTTAAAATAGAATTTGAGTTTAAACAATTTGCTAGAAACGAATTTAAAAAAGAAAAACATAGTAAATTTCATAGCTGGGCTGGTCAAAATAAAAATAAAAAATCTTTTGAAGAATTAAAAAAATTAGCTGAACAAGAGCTTAGACAAGGCAGTTTTAGAGTGGGTACGGTTATAAAAGAGCCTACTGATTCTGAAATATATTTTCATGCAAAAAGTATTTGGAATACAAAAGAAATAAATAAAAACTTAAATAAAGCCAAAAAAGACGGTTTGTTAGAAGATGATTTAGTTGTATTTCAAAGTGTTCAAGAGTATGAAGAAAAATCAAAAGAAAAAAACAAAGACGGTAAACTAAAATATCCTGAGCTAGAAAAACAATTAACAAGAGTTAAAAATGGCGCTCACGGTTTTGACAACAATACAACCAATAAATCTTATATAGTTGTAGAAAACATGGCTAAAGATGACCGTCTTGAGATAAAAACACACGAACTTAGCCATAGGCTTTTAAGTGAAATTATAAGTAGAAATAGCGAAGCTTTTATACCTTTAGCAAACATTGTTATGAACTGGGCTAAACAAAATGATGCAGGTTTATATAGTAGACTACAAAGAAGAGTTGCAAGAGGTGAAACAGGTGGTATGATCGCTGATGAGGCTATAGCTGTATTTTTAGAAGAAGTAGCAGCTGGTAACGTTAATTTAGAACAAGATAATATAGGCGGTATATTTGGTTTTATGGCTAGTAATGTTGTTAAAGAAAATCACGATATTGATTTAAATTTAGGTGGTCAAGTAGACGCTATAGCAATGCTTATTAGTCTTGGTAAAAAAATAAAAGCCGGTACTTTAAGCGTAAAAGACAAAAAAGCTTTAGAATCTAGGCAAGATATTAAGTTTGCTAAAAAAATCGGTGAAACCATAGACAAAATTGACACTGCAGATAAAATGTCTGAAAAAGTCACTCCTCTTGAAGCTATAAACAATCTTTTACCAAGCAATGTTACAACGCAAGAAGATTATTACAAAGTTCTTAACGATCCTAGAATAGCTAAAGCAGCTGGTGTTGAAAGAATTTTTGATGGCAAAAATTTAGCACCTGTTATAGAGGCATATATAAGAAGTAGATCTACTTCGTTAGAAATGGCGGCAGAAAATATAGAGGCTGTTAAAAAAAGATTAGTTAATTTTGATCCAGGTGCTAAAAGAGAAGACGGATCAACTGTTGGTTCAAAAGGATTTGGAGAGTTTATATTTGCTAACGCTAGATTTGGTAAAATGGTTGCTGCTAAAAAACTAGCTGTTGAAGCTAAAAAGAAAAAAACAACTACACGTATAGATGATCCAGATGTTAAAGACATGGCTGACGATACACCTACGTCAACTTCAGAAACTCAAGTTCAAAACGTTAAACTTAGAAAACTAAAAGATTTTAATGTAGAGCTAGACAATGGCTTAGCAGATGCTTTAACTGTAACTGCTGTTAATAATTTATTAGATGACTTTAACAGTGGTAAAATAACTTTTGAACAAGCTCAAAAACAAATGGATATACTTGTTCTTAAAGATATAAGAGCTAAATTATCTGAAACAATACCTAAAATTGCAAAAAATAAAAAGACTGGAAAAGTTGAACCAACAGCTGAATATGAGGCTTTTATTAGAGATGAATATGACGAAATTGTTGCTAGTCTAGGTATTAAAACTATTAGAACGTCTTACAAAAAGTGGTTTAAACAAGAAAAAACAGGCAAAAAAGATTATAAAACTATTAACCCTGAAACTGGCAAAGTTAGTAATTATGTAAAAGATACGCAAATAAATACAACTAACAAGCGTGAATATATAAGATGGTTTTTAGAAGGTAAGCCAAATGATTTAAGAGAAAGAAGAACTGCCTTAATAAGACGTATTGCAAAAAGAAAAGCAAGTTTAGCTGTTGATAGCTATATTGACGAAAACTCAGATAATTTAGAAGCTGTTGTAAAGTCTAAAATGAGAACAATGTCTGATAGCGCTCAAAATGCCATTGATGAGCAAGTAAGTTTTGACGCTGTTAAATTTTCTGAAAAAGTTTCTGCAAACTACAATAGGATTAATAAAAAAATGGAGAAGTTTCGTCAGTACGAAGCGCCAGATGGTAGTGTAATGACTTTTGCTATGAAGAAAAACGGTAATTGGGATCATGGTAGAGTTTTTGAACAAGCTTACAACGAGGCTTTGCAAGAAATTTTAAAGCCTATAGAAGGCTTTAATGTTGATTCTTTAGTTGCAAAAGAAAAAGGTGGGTATGCTGATATAGTTTTTACTTTTCCTGATGGAAAATACGAAAACCACGAAATAAAACAAACGCCTAGCGCTAGAATGGGTAGCGTTAAGTTTAAAACACTTAATCTTGAAACAGGTGAGTATGTATTGGCAAATCCAGCTCATAAAAATATACCTGGTTTAGATAAAATTGTTAAAGAAGCTATAAGAGTTGCAAAGCAAAAAATAAAACAAATAAACCAATATAACAACGAGTACAACGAAAAATATGGTTATAAAAAAGGAGATCCAGAATTTGCAGACCAAGTAACTGGTAACGAAGTATTTTGGATTCCTGCGGAAGTTGATGATAGAATGTCTGGTAAACTTATCGATCCTAACACAGGTAAAAAAGGTTTAGGCAAAGGTCTTGTCACAAAAATTATACAAGGTAGAGATGTTATAGCAAATGGCTACGAAAGTAAAAAAATAATTATAAACAAAAAGAAAAAAGATGCTCCAGTTAGATCTATAACTTACGGGGGTGTAGGCTCTTATAGACTAAGCACAAAGTCTAAGTTCACAGGTTTACCACTACTAGACGTAGACGTTAAAGTTCACGCTAGTCTACGTAATTCAAGATCTAAAGATAATTATAGAGGAGGAAAAGTTAAATTTAGAGATAAGTTTATAGGCATAGAGTTTTTTCTTTCTGGAAAAATAAAAAACGAACCCAACTCTGGCCTTGCAACAACAGAAAGTTTTATGCGAGCTACAGGCGCGCCTGCTTTTTCTAAAAACATAGGTAATGCTGAAACATTAAATAAAGCAATAAATAATTCCAGAACAAACAAATATTCTGAATCTTCACGAGGTATTACGGTTTTAGATTTTGATGACACGTTAGCTACAACAAAATCTTTAGTTAAATTTACTAGACCAGACGGTACAACTGGTACTTTGAACGCTGAAGAGTACGCTAGCACATATGAAGACTTGTTAGATAAAGGTTATGTGTTTGATTTTTCTGATTTCAATAAAGTTGTAAAAGGTAAATTAGCACCGTTATTTCAAAAGGCTTTAAAACTACAAAGTAAGTTTGGACCAGAAAACATGTTTGTGTTAACAGCTAGACCACCACAAGCTGCAATTGCAATATACGACTTTTTAAAAGCTAACGGTTTAAATATACCTTTAAAAAACATAACAGGATTAGCAAACTCTACAGCAGAAGCAAAAGCGTTGTGGATAGCTGAAAAAGTAGGTGAAGGCTATAATGATTTTTATTTTGCTGACGACGCGTTACAAAACGTTCAAGCTGTAGATAATATGTTAGAGCAGTTTGATGTAAAGCGAAAAGTGCAACAAGCTAAGGTTAAATTCAGCAATCCAGCAAATTTAGATAATACTTTTAATGACATACTAGAAGACGTAACTGGCATTGAGTCTAAAAAAAGATTTGATTTTATTAAAGCTAGAAAACGTGGAGCTGGTAAAGGTAAGTTTAGATTTTTCATACCACCATCACACGAGGATTTTGTAGGTTTATTATATAATTTTATGGGTAAAGGCAGAAAAGGAGATGCTCACAGAGACTTTTTAGAGCAAGCTTTAGTTAGGCCTTTAAACAGAGCAAATAGAGAATACGATACTGCTAGACAATCTGTGGCGACTGATTATAAAAATTTAAACAAGCAAATGCCAGAGGTTAAAAAAATGCTTAACAAGAAAACACCTGACAGCGATTTTACATATCAAGACGCTATAAGAATATACTTATGGGATAAACACGGTTATAAAATACCAGGTCTAAGTCCTATTGATCAAAAAAACTTAGTTGAGCTTGTAAAGTCGGACTCTATGTTGCAGTCTTATGCTGACACCATAAACTTAATATCTAAACAAGAAAAATATGTAGACCCTACAGATGGTTGGGATTCTGGAGATATACGTATGGATTTAGATGATGCTACAGGTAGAATTGGTAGAGAACAGTTTTTTGCAGAATTTATTGAAAATGCTGATATTATATTTTCTAAAGAAAACTTAAATAAAATTGAAGCTGGTTTTGGTAAGGGCGTTAGAAGTGCTTTAGAAGATATTCTTTACAGAATTAAAACTGGTAGAAACAAGCCTAGCGGCCAAAACAAAATGGTAAATGATCTTATGAACTGGATTAACGGTTCTGTAGGGTCTGTGATGTTTGTTAATATAAGATCATCTTTACTACAACAAATGTCTATAGTAAACTATATAAATTTTGCTGACAACAATATATTTGCCGCAGCTAAAGCTTTTGCAAATCAAAAACAATATTGGAAAGATTGGGCGTATATATTTAACTCTGACATGCTTAAGCAAAGAAGAGGTGGTATTATGACTGATGTAAACGGCGCTGAACTTGCCGCTGAAATGCGTAAATCTAAAAACCCTCATAGGTTTTTAATATCTAAATTGTTAGAATTAGGGTTTTTACCTACGCAAATTGGTGATAATATTGCAATTGCAACAGGTGGTGCTACATATTATAGAAATAGAATTAATACTTATTTAAAACAAGGTTTAAGTAAAAAAGAAGCTGAAGAAAAAGCTTGGACAGATTTTCAAGACATAACACAGTCGACACAGCAGTCTGCAAGACCTGACATGGTTTCGCAACAACAAGCGTCTATTATTGGTAAGGTTATATTAAACTTTCAAAACGTAACTTCACAGTTTAACAGGTTGAGTAAAAAAGCGTTTTTAGATATTAAAAACAGAAGAATAACTGGCCCTAACAAAACACAAATGCAAAGTGATATATCTAACGCTTCAAGAATACTTTATTACATTGCAATACAAAATTTAATATTTTACACCTTACAAACAGCCATGTTTGCTATGATGTTTGATGACGACGAAGAAGATGTAAACAATTTATTTTTAAAGAAGCGCGAAAGATTAATAAATGGTAGTATTGACTCTGTGTTAAGAGGTACTGGTATTTACGGTGCTATTGTATCTACTTTAAAAAATGTAGCTATTGCTTATGCTAGACAAAGAGATGTTAATTATAACCCAGATGAAAGCGCTGTTTTAGTTGAGGCGTTAAACTTTTCACCTGTAATAGGTATTAAAGCTAGGAAAATAGTTAATGCTGAAAAAACTTTAAATTACAACAAAGGCGCTATTGACGTGATGAGTGGTCTTAACATTAACAACCCACAATGGTCTGCTTACACAAACTATATAGAAGGTTTTACTAATTTACCGTTAAATAGACTTTATAACAAAACAATGAACGTGAGGCAGGGTTTAAATAACGAACACGCTGCTTGGGAAAGAACACTAATGTTCTTAGGTTGGAGTCAATATAATTTAAATATAAAAAATTACGAAGTTGAAGACGCTAGAATGGAAGCTAAGGGCTCTAAGAACAGAGCGCTTTAATGAAAAAACTCCTGATATTTCTTTTACTGGTTTCGTGTTCAAAAGAAGTTGACGATCTTGGCTTTAGAGTTTACACTATTCCAGCTGGGGAGCATAGCTCAGGTAGTTTTATTAGCCATCCAGATAACTCTAAAATAAGTTTTAAGTTTATATTAGACGAATCAGCTATATATACTAGTGAAATACCAGAAAACCAACACGATGTAAATAAGATATATGGCATGAGTGATTTTGGTTTGCGTCATCAAAAATACTCGATAAGGCTTGGTTGGAGATACTTAAATAATGAGCTGCAGCTTTGCTGGCTAAGACATGAAGAGGGTAGACACAGCTCTGCTACAATAAGAACTATAGAGCCAGATGTAATTTATGACGCTACAATTGATATAAAAACGTTTTATTATGTAAT
>Ga0209232_1001024_pt1 | contig 15816 bp, 13 predicted proteins | sample ETNvirenome_2_60_FD_184066 | JGI IMG/M metagenome (GOLD analysis project Ga0209232, IMG submission 184066) | Marine viral communities from the Pacific Ocean - ETNP_2_60 (SPAdes) (version 2) | ecosystem: Environmental > Aquatic > Marine > Oceanic | place: Pacific Ocean | collected 2013-06-22
CAAATCTCCTGAAGAGGAGATACGTTCTGCGGCAACAACCGCATCACCCTCGGTTCCATCTATGGAAGAAAAATCACAAGAAACTGTGGTGGATACGGCAACTGCCGTAGAAGCTCCAGAGCCTGTTATTGAAAAAGCAGAGAGATCTGTTGAAGTAGATACGGCTGCTGAAGTAAAACGTGCGCTTGAAGAAGAGCAAGTTCGTACTTCATCTATTTACGCTGTTTGTCGCCAACATGGCGCAGACGACCTCACCCAAGGTTTCATTAAAGACGGTAAGTCTGTTAGTGAAGTCAACGGTGAAATTCTCGATCTTATATCTAAGAGATCTGAGGCAAGCAACACTCCTATACGGTCAACTGACATGTCATCAAACGAAGTAGGTCTTGAGGCCAAAGAGGTCAAAAGGTTCTCCTTTATTAGAGCGTTACACGCACTATCTAATCCTGCCGATAGACAAGCTCAAGAAGCTGCTTCTTTTGAGCGTGAAGTTTCTGAAGAAGCTTCTAAGCGTTATGGCAAGCCAGCAAACGGCTTCCTCGTTCCTAATGAAGTCCTAAAAAGAGACTTAACAGTAGGTACAGCAACAGCAGGTGGAAACTTAGTTGCTACTGATTTACTTGCTGGATCATTCATCGACATTCTTCGTAACAGAATGGCGATCATGCAGGCAGGTACAACTGTACTTTCTGGATTGACTGGAAATATCAGTATTCCTCGCCAAACTTCAGCTTCGACTGCTTACTGGGTTGGAGAAGGATCTGCACCTACAGAAAGCCAACAGGCTTTTGATCAGGTGAACATGACTCCTAAAACTTTAGGTGGTTATGTTGACTTCTCAAGAAAGACTCTTCTTCAAGCTTCAATTGATGTTGAGCAGTTTGTAAGAGGAGATTTAGCGAAGGTTTTAGCTCTTGAGCTAGACAGAGCTGGCATCTATGGATCTGGTTCTTCTAACCAGCCAACAGGTTTAGTTAATACCAGTGGTATCGGCACTCAGACCATAACTACTTATGGAACTTTTGCTGAGTACATCGGTATGGAGACAGACGTAGCTTCTGCAAACGCTGATGCTGGTTCTCTTAAGTACATCCTTAATGCTGCTGCAAGAGGCGCATTGAAGTCTACTGAGAAGGCATCAGGTACAGCTCAGTTCGTTTGGGAAGGCAACGAGATCAACGGTTATCCTGCTCTTGTTTCTAACCAGCTTGCTAACAACGATGTTCTCTTCGGAGACTTCTCTCAGCTTGTAATGGGTACATGGTCTGGTGTTGACTTGACTGTTGATCCTTACGCTGGTGCAACAAGTGGAAACGTCAGAGTAATTGCACTTCAAGATGTTGACTTTGCAGTTAAGCAGCCTGGTGCGTTCTGCTACGGAACATAAGAACATGAAGGTTAAAATCCTCCGTGATGTAATGGTAGCTGGAGTCCGACAGGACTCTGGCTCTACCATTGACCTTGATGATCATGTTGCTCAACTATTAGTAGGCCAAAGACAGGCTGAAGAATATGTTGAACCTGTTCAAAAGAAAGCTGTTAAGAAACCTGTAACAGCAAAGCCTAAAGAGACTCCTGCTCCAAAGGCTGATACTGCTCCTACTCCTCCTGCATCCGCAGCGAAATAAAATGGCTATTATTCAGCAAAATTTAGAGAAGCTGAGTGTTTTCGCTGGTGTACCTACTCCAGCAGCAAACGTAACTGCTACTCAAACATCAAGTGCGATAGATCTCCTTACATACGATGGAGATGTTGTCCTAATCTTAGATTCTTCTGCTAGTGGCGGTTCTAGTCCTACATTGGACGTTAAGATCCAAGACTGTGCTACTTCTGGTGGTAGCTATACAGATGTTTCTGGTGCTGCTTTTACGCAGGTAACTACTTCTGCTTCATTGCAGACACTTGCTCTTAACAAAGACGAGTGCAAGCGTTACATCAAGATTGTTCAAACTCTTGGTGGTTCTTCTCAGACCTATCGTTACAGCATCAACTTAGTTGGTCTTAAAAAGTACGGTTAAGTTCTCTTAGCCCCTTAATTGGGGCTTTTTTTTTATGGCTTTTACTGAAGATTTAGACGTATTCTTTTCTGATTTTAATGACACTGTTGTTTATAACAGTGCCACTTATAAAGGTATTTTGGAGCAGCCTGACGAGATAGTTGCAGATGGTGTCGTGATGACCACCGACTATATGTTGACTGCTAAGACAACTGATTTAGGAGCTTTGATCTTTGATGCTGCTTTAACAGTTAATGGAGATGCTTATAAAGTTCGTAGTACAAGAAAGATAGATGATGGAAGTTTCTGTATCCTTTCATTAATGAAGAATTAACTCATGGCAAGTAAAAGGGAACAGATTATTGCAGCATTGAAAACGACTCTTGCTGGAACAACTGGAGTATCAACTCGTATTTACAGATCAAGAGCCGAGCCTACGACTAGAGCAGAATCACCAGCTTTAGTTCTGGAATGGAGTAATGATCAACCTTCGATTAGAGGTACAACAGGTCATATTGATTGGACTTTGCGATTAAGAGTTGTTGTTATTTCTAGGGGAGCAATCCCAGATAATTTGGCAGATGCAACGGTTGAAAGTTTACATTCCAAGTTATTAGCTGATCCTACAGTTGGTGGTTTGGCAATAGATGTACGTCCATCTACTACAACATTTGAGTTAATAGAGGCAGATCAGCCAGCAGGATTAATTATGTGTGAATTTGAGGTCGATTACAGAACTCCTTATGGAACTCTTTCTTGACCCCTAACAACCCATATTGTTTATGATGATAATTGAAATTCTTGGGAGAGGGCGGGAAATCATTCCTTGTTCCTGCTCCAATTCCAACAAAGGTAATTACGAATGGCCTTACTAACACGCAAACGAGTCATTGCTGTTCTAAAGGAAAGCACTGCTGGAACTTACAACGCTCCACAAGCTGCTAACTGTCTTTTAGTTCGTGACCTAAATATCACTCCACAACAGAGTGATGTAGTAAGTCGTGACCTTGTTAGACCTTACTTTGGAGCCAGCGAACAGCTACAGGCAAACACTAGAGTTGAATGTACTTTCTCTGTTGAAATGGCAGGGATCGGACAGAACGCTGGTGGAAATGAAGATGCTGATAACGCTCCTAACTTTGGTGAGTGTCTTGAAGCTTGTGGATTCACTACGGAGACAACAGACGATGCAAAACGTCTTTACACTCCTAATTCTCTTGACTCCACAACAGTCAGTATTCTCTACAACATAGATGGTGTCCAGCACACTGTAAAAGGAGCAAAAGGAACATTTTCAATCACAGCTTCTGTGGGTGAAATTCCTACTTTTGACTTTACTTTTACTGGAGTTTACATAGCTCCTGCTGACGCAACTGCTTTAACTCCTTCTTATCAGAAGCAAGCATCTCCATTGCTCTTCAATAACACCAACACTGGTACATTCAAGATCTTTGGTGAGACAGGACTCCAGATGAGTAACTTCTCATTGGATGTTGGTAATGAAGTTATCTACCGTGAGTTAGTTGGTGGTAGCCCTGAAGTGATGATCACAAACAGAAATGTTACTGGATCTGTAACTGTTGAGGCTGTTAATTTGGCTAGTGGTGGTAGTCAGCAATGGAACCCATTTGCTGCTGCACTTGCAGATGGAACATTAGGTGAGATTAGTTTCGTTCATGGAACTACTGCACTTAATAAGGTCACAATCCAGTCAGGTCTTGTAACCAGTCAGACAACGAAGAATCGTGTTGATTTAGGTTCTATCGGTTACTCCGAAGAAGACGGAGTTGCGATGTGGGATTGCCCTTACACAATGATTCCTTCTACAAGTGGTAATGATGAACTTTCAATCATCTTTGAGTAGTTAAATCTTCACTTTGTAGTACTGGGGGGTTTATACCCCCCTTTTTTTGGGCTATTGTAATAAGGCATATCTTTATTCTTTATGGCATTTATCCGTAGAAAGTCAAAAGCTTATCCTTGGCCTGTTGAAATCAAACGTCCTTCTGAAACAAATGCAGGAGAATTTGAGACAGATACGTTTACTGTTAAATTCAAAAGATTAGCTAAAAAAGAATTAGAGGCTTTTGGAAAAGCAGACGAAGATAAAGCATTGGAAAAGATTATTGTGGGTTGGAGTGACATCACGGAAGAAGATGGAACTGAGATCCCCTTCACCAAAACTAATTTAAAAGACTTTTCAGAAGATGTTGATTTTGTAGCTGGTGTTGTCGAAGCATTCCAGAAATTTTATTCCACAGGTAAGGAGGGAAACTAAAAGAGGCCGCTATTTACTGGGCTTCTGGCGGCAAAGAAGAAATAGACATGACTCAAGAAGACGCAAAAGCGTTTGGTATTGAGATTCCTAAAAGCCCAGAAAAGAAAGATGAATTTGAGGTTTGGGATTGCAATTGGGAGACTGTTATGGTCTTTTTAAAGATGCAAACTCAGTGGACTGTCTCAATGGCGGGGTATGTTGGATTAAAATATGAAGTATTATTAGTAGCTGGAGGTCTATTTGACCTCTACAATATAGAAGACCGCCTTGATGTATTAGAAGGACTTCAAACTATGGAAGTAGCGGCATTAAAAGAGTTTAGTAAGAAGGAGTCTAAATAATGGCTAAAGATGCTGTCCAGGAGCTGATTGTTCGTATAAAAAATGAAGGATTAGGTAATCTTGAGTTTTTAAGGAAGGAATTAAAACAGGTTAGTTCGCAGTCAAAAATATCTGAGAAAAGTATTGAAGGGTTACAGAAAGAGATAAGTAAGTTTGGTGCAGCGACTAAAAGTAGTGTAGAAGGAATAAAAGGACAAGTTAGTGCGTTTCAAAAACTAAGGGCGCAGTCTGATTTTCAAGGAAGAGCATATAAAAGTTTAACGAAAGACATTATTTCGTTAAATAGGGAATTAAAAACTCGTCTTGGAATTGAAAAAGAATTAGATGCAGGAGGACGAGGTAGAAGAGGTGGGAGTCTTAGTCCTGGTGCTGGAGATAGAGGGCTATTAGATTCAAAACTTGATAAGAATTGGGCTGCTGGTACTTCTGAACAATTCTCTAGTCGAATGGCTTCTTTACAAGCTTTGCTTGTAACAAGGACTTTTGAAAATATTACTGATCAACAAAGGAAGTTTTTAACTGAATTCAAACCGTCTGGTTCAACTGGTACTTACACCAAGAGGGACTTAAAGGGAAGTTCTCTGGCTTTCCAGAAGATGATAGAGGAATCTAATGTTCAGTTTTTAAAAGGTGAAGCATTAGATGGTAAAGGTAGAGGTATACATACATTTCGGCAAGATGATCTTTTACAGCAAGGCAAATTAAATAAAGTACAAAGAGAAGCATTAAATATTCAAGGAGATTTAGATATAAAGTCAAAAGCATATTTAGAAGTATTAGCAAAAATAAATGCTGAAGAGGGAGTTCAGACACGAATACTTTCTGCTCAAGATGCTGCCTCTAGAAGTCAAGTAGCAAATATTAGGGCTAGGACTATAGCTAGAGACGATCAAATATCTCAGCAACAATCTAGGGCTAGATCATATTTATACCAACAAGAAAAAGCTCTTACTGGTGGCATTTTAGAATCTACGACTAAAAAAGGAACTGCTTATGGATTGACTGGCATGGGGCCAGCGGAAAGAGAATTTAGAGGCAAGCCTCCTATAGCACAGCAAATACAGGGTATTGGTGCTTTTCTTTCTGATCAGATGTCAGACAAATTCCCTGGTCAAGGTTGGGAATCTTGGAAGTCTGATACTTATCGAGCGATGGAAAAAGAAAGGACTGCTTCTGGTCGTCCTTATGGAAAATATACGCAATTAGATAAAACTGATCCTTCTTTAAAGTTTCCTTCTTTTGGGCAATGGTCTGAGGGTAAAAATATTCTCCCAGGCAATTTAGCCAAAATAATTAGAGGTGATATTGGTGAGCCTATTTTAAGTAGAAAAGATCCAATGGGATTAGGCAAGGATTTGGCCTATCCAAAAACAGATAGAGGTTTAGCCGCAGAATTAAATAATTTAAATGAACTTTTACCTGATTTAAAAAGAGGTTCTAAGGAATGGGTAGATACAACTTTAAAAATTGAGAAAAAACAAGAGGAGTTGAATGAAACAATAAAAAAAGGTAATGAAGCCTTAAAGAAAAGAAGAGAAGAGATAGCGAAGGAAGTTAATCCAAATGTTAATCAGAAATTGCTCCCTCCTGGTAAGCCGACTTTAGAAGAGGCAATGGGAGGAGTAAAAGGGCAAAAATTTGATTCAAGAAAAATATCAAAAGGAATGAAAAATACTTCTAAGTCAGTTGATGACTTAAGAAGATCAATTCTTAAAAAGACTTCTGCTTCTAATAAAAGTATTAATAAATTAAATGAGCAACGAAATTCACTTGATAAGTTAAGGAATAGTGTCGCTCCAAATAGTTCTGCATTTAAACAGTTAACACAAGATATTGATCGGACTAATCGATCTTTAAGTAAATTGCAAGGAAGCAGCAAAGGCTTTGGCAAAAAAGGACTTTTAGGTTTTGGACAATCAGTCTTAGGTGGTGCTTATTTTGGAGGCCCGTTTGGTGCTTTAGGGGCTGGTGTTGGCCAAATGTTTGGTGGACAGCAAGGTGCAGCGACTGGTGGACTGGTTGGAGCGCAGGTTGGTCGCCCCATCACCGAATTTATTGGTGGCTCTACTGACTATGCGGCTGGCATTTCTAAATCAGAGTTAACTTTAGAACAAATCACGAAAGATGCTGGCTCTTATGGAGTCGCTATGGAGGCTGTTAAGACAGCCGTAGAAGATTACAACGTGCCGCAGGAAGTAGCGATAAGAGGAATGACAAGATTAAGTGCTGCTGTTTTAGGTTCGGGTGGAAATATAAATAACGCAGCAGAAGCTTTCTTAAATACGACTGCTGCAATTAAGGGTACTGCTGGTAGTGCAGATGATGTGAAGTCGGCGATAACAGCGATGGTTCAGATCTATTCAAAAGGAAAAGTGAGTGCTGAAGAGCTTTCTGGGCAGCTCGGTGAAAGATTTCCAGGAGCCGTAACGAAGTTTGCGAAAGCAAATGACATATCGACTCAATCTTTGCAGAAGGCATTGAAAGACGGAACAGTTGGGTTAGATATGTTGAGTAAGTTTATTGAAAGTTTAGGTACTGAATATGCTGGTTTAGCTAGGAAAATTGCAGGTTCTCCTGAAGAAGCTGGGGCAAGAGCAAGAATTGCAATGAATAAGTTAAGAATTGCAATTGGAGATGAATTAATTCCTATTGGTAGCGAGTTTCAAGAAATTAGTGCAAATATATTGATTGATTTAGTCCCTGCTCTAACTAAAGTTGCAGAGATTGGAGGAGATGTTTTCTTTGGTTTCTCTCAAGTTGTTAAAGTTCTTGCTGAGAATTTTGATATTTTGAGGCCAGCAATAGTGACAGCAACTGTTGCTTTGGTTGCGTATAACATTCAGCAGCAGATAGCAAATAAATCAGGATTAGTTGGGATGGCTCGAACTGGGTTGGCGGCAATGATAAAAATGACCAGGTCAGTGTATAGGCTTGTTAAAGCAATCAAGGCTGCGACAACCGCACAAGCAGTCTTTAATGCTATTACTTCAGCAAATCCTTGGGTAGCACTTGCGACTGTTATCGGTGGAGTTGTTGCTTCTATATGGGCTTTACATGATGTTAGTAAACAGATGGAAGATGTATCAATCATTGGTGATATAACTGATTTGAATCTTAAGGAAACAGAAGCAGAACTTGAAAGGGTAACCGATAAGGTAAAAGAACTTCAAGCGACACTTAATGCTGAAGGAACTTCAAGAGGTGAGAGGAAGGCTCTAAATGCAGAAATAAAGGAGTATAAGGATGCGATTTTAGAACTTCAAACACAGATCACGAGGTTAGGAGGAAAGGTTGTATTTGATAAGATGGAAAAAGAGGGGAAAGACACTTTCTCAGGATTACAGGGTGGTTGGGCGAAATTTGCAGATTCAGTGAAAAATAGTGGCGAAGAAATTGCAAACGTCACAGCGTCATGGTTCGACAGGATGGCTGATCACTTGAGTCAGTTCGTAACAACTGGAAAATTGAAGTTCAAGGAGTTTGCTCGTTCTGTTATTGCTGATATAGCGAAGATGATTGCAAAACAAATGATGTTTAATATCATTGCGGGTTTTGGGAATATGTTTGGCGGTGGTAAGAATAAATTTGATATAAATGCGCCAGGAAAAATCATGTCGGATAGTGCTTTAGATGCTGCTGGTGTTTATACAGATTGGAGCATTGGTACAAACGCACTAGGAAACGCTTACGGCAAAAACGGTATTGTTCCTTTCTATAAGGGAGGCATAGTTAATAGTCCTACACTCTTCCCATTTTCCAAAGGAACTGGCCTGATGGGTGAAGCTGGGCCTGAAGCTATCGTCCCGCTAAAACGTGGTAGAGATGGAAAACTTGGAATAGCTGGTGGCGGCGGTGCTACTACTGTGAATGTGTCAGTCGATGCGAAAGGTACTAAAGTCGAAGGTGATGGCAAACAAATGGATCGACTAGGCAGGATGCTCGGTTCTGCTATTGAGGCAGAATTAGTAAAACAAAAACGACCAGGAGGACTTTTAGCTTAATTTCTTATGGCTACTTTTGATGACGCTACATTGAATTGCGTGACGGCTGCTAGTTATGCAGCAAGCGTGAATGAATCTCCTGATCTTCGTATCACCCAATTCGGAGATGGCTATCAACAAAGAAATACGATGGGCATGAATACAAGGAGAAAGAATTGGAATCTTTCTTTTAATAATCGAACTGATGCTGATCGAGATAAAATTGTTGGTTTTTTACAAGCAAGAAATGGTAAAGAAAGTTTTGATTGGATTGATCCCACAACAACCAATCACAAGAAATATGTTTGTGAGAGTTGGAGTGTAGATATGACATCTTTTAACAACAACAATATTTCGATGGAATTTAAGCAGGTATTTGAGGCGAGCTGATGCCAGTACCAGTTAGTCAATTACAAAGTTCAAATCCAACTGCAATTATTGAGTTGTTTGAGTTGGAATTAGATACAACTTTGCATGGCAATGTAAGGACGGCTGGTTGGAATACTTGGGCTGCTAATTCAGATATTAGATTTGGAAAAGAAGTTAGAAGTACTACGACCCATGCCAGTGGTCTTGTTTTCAGAGTGACAATTCCTGGTACGACTGGTGGATCTGAACCTTCATGGCCTGCTTCAGTGGGAGGGACAGTAACAAGTGGAACTGTGACTTTTAAAGCTGTTCACCCTACTTATTATTTTCATAATGGTGCTTCTAGCAATACGACAATGGATAATTACAACGATATAAAGTTTGGTGGTCAGGTTTATCAACAGCTACCGATTAAAGCAGAAGGTTTTGAATATAAGGGGAAAGGATCATTACCAAGACCAACAATGGTTGTTAGTAATTTATTTAGTACGATTACTGCCATTTTAAATGAGGTAAATGTTAAAACGACAGGTAATGATTTAGCAGGGGCAAAACTTACAAGGATCAGAACTCTTGAACGCTTCCTTGATGCTGAAAGTTTTGGTACTGATTCTTTTATTGAAGAAGAAGATGGTGTAGATGTTTTCACGATGGAAAATGATGATACGTTCCAAAGAGAAGAACTTGGGAACCCTTATCAAGATCCAGATTCCACTCAAAGATTTCCTGATGAGGTTTATTTTGTTGATCGAAAAGTAAATGAGAACAAAGAAGTTGTTGAATTTGAATTATGTAGTGCGCTTGATTTAGCTGGTGTTCGTCTTCCTAAAAGACAATGTTTACCTGTTGATTTCCCAGGTATAGGAACATTTAGAACATGACATGGAAAAACGATGCGCTTTTGGCAGCAAAGGAAGCTGATCCAAATGAAGCTTGTGGTTTATTAGTTGTACTAAAGGGAAAAGAATATTATTGGGCTTGTAAGAATATTGCTGAAAGTCGATACGATCAATTCATTCTTGATCCGAAAGATTATGCAGCAGCAGAAGATGCTGGAGAAATATTAGCGATAGTTCATTCGCATCCGAAGACCCCACCAACTCCTAGCCAAGCAGATATGACTTCATGTGAGGCAAGTGAATTACCTTGGTATATTGTTAATCCAAAAACAGAACAGTGGCATTACTTTGAACCATCTGGATATAAAGCACCACTTGAAGGTAGAACTTGGGTGTGGGGTGTTACTGATTGTTGGACGTTAGTAAGAGATTTTCATTTAGAAAAAGGTACAGAATTAAGAGACTGGGAAAGACCTATTAATCCAGAAGATTTTAGATTAAACCCAATGTTTGACGATTGTTGGAAAGAAACAGGTTTTAGAGAACTTGCTCCAGAGGAAGAGTTACAGCAAGGTGATTGTTTATTGATGAGTATTCGAGGTAAGGGATTAAATCATATTGCTGTGTTCTTAGAGGGGAATGATATTTTGCATCATTTACAAGGAAGATTATCGAGTCGTGACCAATTGGACGAATGGCTATTAAAGTGTATTGGTAGGAGGATAACTTTGCGTCATGCTTAGAAAGGTTAAGTTGTATGGAAAACTTGCAAAGTTTGTCGGCAAAAGAGTTTTAGAGGCAGATGTTCATAATGCTGCTGAAGCTGTTAAGTTTCTAGTTGCTAATTGGCCTGCTTTAGAGCAACACATGGCTAAACAGTATTACAAGGTAGAAGTTGGAAGTTCGGCATTAGCTTTAGATGAGATTACTTATCCTATTGGTTCAGAAGATATAAGTATTACTCCTGTCATCGCTGGAGCTGGAAATGTAGGAAGAATTATTTTAGGTGCTGCCTTAATAGGTGTCGCAATAATGGCTCCTGGTGCTGGCTTCGCTTTCGGAGCAAAAGGTGCTGGGTTTATAGGGACTGGAGCATTAGCAGGAACAGCAGGTGGACTCGGTGCGCTTGCAGGAAATATAGGAATATTATTAGTACTTTCTGGAGTAGCTGGACTTTTAACTCCTGTACCGAAAACTCCAAAATCAGAAGAAGATCCGCAAAATTCGTTTAGCTTTAGTGGGATTCAGCAAACAAGTAGAGCAGGGACAGCAGTTCCTGTTTGTTATGGAGAGATTCTGACAGGATCTGTTGTTATCTCTGCTGAAATCGACGTTTCGGAGCAAGCAACATGACAAAGATTATTGGTTCTGGCGGTGGTGGCGGTGGAAAAGGTGGTGGCGGTGGTGGTCGCACACCGACTACTGATAAGGATTCTCTTGATAGTAAAAGTTATGCAAACGTATTAGATCTTATTTCTGAAGGTGAAATAGAAGGTTTAAAAGATGGATTGAAATCTGTTTATTTAAACAACACTCCTATTCAGAATGGTGATAATAGTTATAACTTTGATAATGTTTCTTATGCGTTTAGAGAAGGTACATCTAGTCAAACAAAAATAAATGGTTTTGATAATGCTGCAACTACTGTTTCTGTTAATAGACAAGTTGTAAAAGATGATCCAAATGTAGGAGAGACTGAAACTGTTACAACTTCAGATTCAGTAGATGTTATTCGAGTAATTTTAAAAATTCCTCAACTTCAAGAAATAGAAGACGACGGTGATATTAAAGGAACTTCGGTTCAAATAAAGATTCAGATGTCAGTCGATGGTGGTGGTTTTACTGACAAGGTTACAGATACAATTTCAGGTCGAACAGGTGATTTATATAAGAGGGATTATGAAATCACATTGCCTGCCACTTTTAGTACAGATGTCAAGATAAGAGTTATTCGTTTAACGGCTAATGCTGGATCAGAAGGTACTCCTGACAGCACCAGATTAAGTAATCAGACATGGTGGGATTCCTACGTCAGGATTACTTATACAAATAATACTTATCCAAACTCTGCGTTAGCTGGTCTTCGTATTGATGCAGAACAGTTTTCTTCTATACCTCAAAGAGCTTATTTAATTCGTGGTACGAAGATAAGAATCCCAAGTAATGCAACTGTTGATAGTAATACTGGAGCATTAATTTACTCAGGCACTTGGAATGGTACGTTCCAAGCTGCTACTTGGTGCAGCGATCCTGCATGGTGCTTATGGGATCTTTTGACTTCTCAAAGATACGGGCTAGGTGATCACATACTTACAGCTTCAGAGAAAGCTAGTTTTAATGGCAATGCAGAACGGTTAAGTAAATTTGATTTTTATGCTGCTTCTCAATATTGCTCTGCTAATAACACTAGACCTACTAATCCAAATAATGATTACGGGGCAAATGGTAAGCATGGAATAGCTGATGGTTTTGGTGGATTTGAACCACGTTTCTCTTGCAATGTTTATATCCAAGGAAGAGCAGAAGCCTTTGATTTAATCAATTCAATGTCGGCTGTTTTCATGGCGATGCCTTACTGGTCTGTGGGAAGCCTTGCATTAACACAAGACAAGCCAGGTTCAAGTAGTTATCTATTTACTCTGGCGAATATTACATCTGAGGGATTTAATTATTCGGGTAGTAGTCAAAGGTCAAGAGCAACAGCAGTTGTCGTTAAATATTTTGATCAAACTCTTCGGACTTTTGCCTATGAAGAGGTAGAAGATGATGCAAGTTTGTTCAATGGGATAGCAAAATACGGAGTTATTACTAAGAATATTGAGGCTTTTGCTTGCACAAGTCGTGGTCAAGCTCGGCGTGTGGGTCGCTGGCTTATCTACAGCGAGGCGCAAGAAACTGAGGTTGTTAGCTTTACTTGTAGTTTAGAAGCTGGTGTTTTAGTACGTCCTGGGCAAATTATTGATGTAGCAGATCCGTTAAAAGCTGGTTTAAGAAGAGGTGGTCGGATTGCAGCAGCGACAACTAGCCAAATAACAGTTGATGGTGAGGCTGGTGTGGACACCGATTTACCTCAAGGTACAACTGCTTCTTTGGGATATACAAGAACAATTCATGTATTACTTTCAGATGGCACTGTCGAATCAAGACCTGTTAGTAGCATTGCGGGGAATGTCATTGTTCCAGATACTGTCTTTAGCAGCGCACCAAATGTTAATAGTGTTTGGATTTTAGAAACAACAGGTGGAACATCTGCTCAGAACTTGCAAACGACTCAGTGGAGAGTAGTAGCTGTTGAAGAAGTCGATGATTTGGAATATAAGGTTTCAGCACTTGCTTACAACTCTTCTAAATATGGAAATGTTGAATCAGGTTTTTCTCTTACTCAAAGAGATTTCAGTAACTTAAACGAAATTCCTTCAGCACCACCAGCTCCTTTAACTGTTATTCAGCAACTTTATAAACAAGCAGATCAAGTCAAAGCAAAAATAGTTTTTTCATGGCAATCAGTTTTAGGAGTCAGCAAGTATGAGGTGAGATGGAGAAAAGATGGAGGTAATTGGAATACTTATATGAAGATAGGAACAAGTGATGATATTAACGATATAACTGCTGGAACATTTGAGTTCAAAATTTTCAGTCTTAATGCTACAGGAGTTGCTTCTACCAGTGCATTAACAGGAAGTTTTTCTGCTTCAGGTAAAACTCGTAATCCTAGCAATATTACTAATTTTGCTTATTTATTAGATCCAATTTTAGGGTTTGTATTGCAATGGGATAAATTGACTGCTGTCTATCCACATTTTGATGATTTAGATGTTGTTGGATATGAAATAAGAACGACTAATGCTAATTTTGGTTTATCAAATAATGATTACTACAATCCAACTACTCCTGTTGCTGGTGAAAACTTAATAGCAAGAGTTACAGCTAATAGTTACAACCTTGGTTTCATAGAGGCTGGTTCTCAAAGTTATTGGATTAAGGCTTATGACAGTCAAGAAAAATATAGTACAACTGCTTCTTCTATTTCGATTTCAATATCAGATCCTATAGCTCCAGATGCTTCTATTTCTTTTGAAGGAAATAATGTTGTTATTAGTTGGGAGAAGGTTTCAACTACAGGAAGATATGCAATTTCTCATTATGAAGTTTCAAAGAGTTCTACTTTTGCAACGATACTTGAAAAATTAGATACAACTGTTTATAAGAGAAAAGTTGATTTTAGTGGTAGTGCAATATTTTATGTTCGATCTGTTGATATAGCAGGAAATGTTAGTGCAGGAGATGTCCTTACAATTAGCAATGATCAGGCAGATGAATATGGATTAGCTCTCAACTACAACAGTGGAACGTCTGTCGAGATGACATGGACGAATAAAGATGGAAGCACACCTACTGTTGCTTATGAATTGGCTCATAGTGCTACTACCGTTGCTGATTTTGCTTCTGCTACAAGTAACCAGCAGGTAAGAGGAACAACATTCTCTTATATTGTCAATTGGAATACAAATAAGAGATTTTGGATTCGTGCGTTAGACGCGCAAGGTAATACAGGAGCAGAAGAATATGTTGATATTAATTTCACATTGCCTAGTGTTGTTCCTAGTTTCGATACAGCTTTTAAAGGAGTAGGAGGCAATGCTCTTTTAAAAAGTGAATTAGAACTTACATGGGGAGCAGCAACGAGAGGGAGTTTAAATATTGATGAATATGAAGTAAGAAAAGGTGCGACTTTTGCTAGTGCTGCTGTCATTGCAACGATTAAAGGTTTATCTACAACGACACAGGTTGATTGGAATGGAACTCAAACTTTTTGGGTTGTAGCAAAAGATATAAATGGAAATTATGGAACTGAACTTTCACAAAATGCGATTGTTACAGCTCCTGCAAAAGTAGGTTCTTTTGTCCAAGAAGTTATTGATAACAATGTCTTGCTTAACTGGACAGAAGCAGAATCAATTCTTCCGATCCTTTATTACAACATCAAAAAAGGATCTAGTTATGCAAGTGGTTCAACCATAGGAACAAAGCAGGGATTATTTACGACTGTATTTGAGACTGTATCTGGGACGTTTACTTATTGGATCGCAGCGATTGATTCTGCAAATAATGTGGGAGAGCCTGAACAAGTTAGTGCAACTGTTAATCAGCCACCAGATTATGTTTTAAGAAAAAATGTTGATAGTACTTTTGCCAATCAAGCTTCTGTTCCTACAACAGTAACCAGTTCAAATGCATTTGCTGATGCAGGGAACTTGTTTGTCAATGTAGATACAACAAGAACATATCAAGATCATTTTATTGGGACGGGATCAGCAGGATCACCTCAATATCCGAATTGGAATTCGTATGGAGCAACAGCAATTTATGGATTACCTTCTGCAACGTCTGGTTTTTATCAAGAAATTCTTGATTATGGAACAACTCTGGCAGGTACAAAAATAGTTCAAACTTTGACAGGAACGCATGAAGCAGGATCAACTTCTATAACACCTAAAATTTCTATTAGTACAGACAATACAAGTTATACAGATTATGCAGGTTCAGCTACAACAGATGCAAGTAACACTCATAGTGCGTTCGGGACAAGTTTTAGATATGTCAAATTCCGTTATGATTTTGCAAGTGCAGGAAATGATGACTTATTAAAAATAACTGCATTTAATATGAGATTAGAAACGAAACAAAAAACAGACTCAGGTAGTGGAACGGCAACTGCAAGCGATAGTGGAGGAACAACAGTTAATTTCAACGTTCCAGCAGAAGGAGGTACTTATTTTGTAGATGTGACTTCAATTACAGTTACTCCAAAAGGAACTTCATCACCTGTGATTGCAATTTATGATTTCACGGATACTGCTAACCCAACATCGTTTAAAGTGTTGTTATACAACACTTCTGGCACTAGAGTTAGTGGGGATTTCAGTTGGACGGCAAGAGGTAACTAATGGCTAACTGGAGCAATCCTCAACTCACAAGTACATATACAAATTTCTTAGCAGAAGTAAAAG
>Ga0209232_1001025_pt1 | contig 15799 bp, 30 predicted proteins | sample ETNvirenome_2_60_FD_184066 | JGI IMG/M metagenome (GOLD analysis project Ga0209232, IMG submission 184066) | Marine viral communities from the Pacific Ocean - ETNP_2_60 (SPAdes) (version 2) | ecosystem: Environmental > Aquatic > Marine > Oceanic | place: Pacific Ocean | collected 2013-06-22
GAATTTCATTATGAGCCTCCAGCACCTCTTTTTCAAGATTTGCAATTCTTTCTTGCAGGCTAAACCAACCGTATAAAATTGAACCACCAACAAGCAAAAGGTTAGCCAAAAATTTGAAATTAAAAGATAAAACAAGGTTGTCGTCAATAACGTTAGAGCGATAAGACCTAGCAGTTTGAGGTTTTTCATTCATACACCTCCTCGTCCTCTATTTGGACTTCCTCTTGAGCCTCATCTAGCGCATAGCCCATAACCGACCAACCCGAACAACTGGTGTTAAAAAAAATCAATGCAAGCGCAATAATTGTATAAGATAAACAATTCAAATAAAATAATATTTTATTAAAAAATTTTAAATAATTCATTAATGCCTCCCATTTAATCTTGATAAATTTCCTTTAATTTCCATAAGGATTGAACTTTGATCATTTAATTCTTCTACTAATTTTTCATGTCGCCTATCTCTAGTCTCATCTGACTTGTTCCAACGATCTATAAGCTTAATAATCATGCCTTCCATATTTTGTAAAGTTTCGCTTTGACCTTTATTTTCTATTTTTAAACTTTCTAATGTTTCTTGTTGTTTGGCTGATTTGTTTGATAAAGATATAACAAGGTAAACGAACATTGCGCCCACCACGCCTATCATCCCTGCCTCCCCGTAAATAGCTAAAAAATCCATATCTTTTTTTCCTTTGTGCGAAGCACAAAAAAATTTAAGACGACCTAGTCGTCAATTGCTTTTAATTCGGGTTTTCTTTTTGCGGATTCTAATTGTTTCGTGTCAAAACCTTGAAATACAGCTCCAGACACTTGAGTAATTTTCTGTTTAGGTACAACCTCGGCAGCTTCCCATAACATTTTGAAGGCATTAAGTCTATCAACAGGGCGATCTGCACTATCGGCTTCAGATTTTACACCTTGCAATAAATATTTTAGATCTATGCCAAGATCTTTTAAGACACCATCTAACTCTTCTTTCACTGCTGACACTATTCTCTCTTGTTTAATTAAAACCGCACTTTGTACTTTTGCATATTTTTGGTTTTTTGATTGAAAAGACTTTAAATATGCTTCTTGTGGAGATAATCCATTGGCTATGTACTTGGCAAACATAACTTCTTGGGCAGTAAGGTTCTTTCGTTCCTTAACAGAGTCGAGATGGTTGCGATGACCTCCAAACGAATAAATATTCCTTCGCTTATCGGTATCCATTTTAACAGAATCTTTACAAATGAAGGTTCCTGTGCATGTGCCTACATACTTTTGCTTTTTCTTACGATGAAACATAACACCACATCGCAATATCTGTATAACACATCCATCATCAGCAGTTACCCAATCTCCCAATTCAGCTTTACGCCAATTTGGAACAATAGGCAACCCTATAGGAATTTCACTTACATCTTCATAAACAAAATTCTGTTGCTTTTTTACTGTATAATCACGCATCCCCCATAAGAGCGCCTGCTGTTGTCGCAGTATCAAATATAGTATCAATCACTTTTTTATCAAGGCGTGGAATACACTCCACGAACTTTCGATTAAATTGGATTTCTACTCTATTGCGGTTCTGTTTGGGTTCTGCATTTACGACCTGTTGTTTTATGGAGTGGACTTCTTCTCCCTCATGGTCATAAATAATTGTTAGCTTATACTTTTTCACTAGTCAAATTACAAATAAAAGCAATTAAAATACTATATTTTAAAAATAAATCTTTGTTTTGAGATTATTACCTTGACTTTTGCTCGTTTAAGGGTTACCTTCTAGCGTCCACTAGCGACAAGAAATTTCTTTTTTTTTTCATTTGTCGACTAAGTGGAATTTTTTTATTAAAAAATAAGCAACGGAACGAAATAACTTGGACATTATTCAACTCCTTACTGTGGGATCAGTACGCCTATCCCAAACATACAAAAATTGTAGCATTTTGATATGCACTCCTAATTGTTCGGGGACCCCCTTTCCTAGGGATTTACAATAAGTGAATCTCGTTAATTCTCATTAAGACATAAGGAGTTTAAAATGAGTGAAAATGTAAGAAAGATGAACTTAATAGTTGGTATTGATACTGGTTGGATAGGATATGTAGTTGATAGCATCAAGAAAGTTGACCAACAGATAAGGAAAGATGTGACGCTAACTGCAAGAGGTAGTTTCCAAAGAGATGAGCAAGGTAAGGTTGTTACCTCACAGGAAACCCTAGATGAACAAGCGACTTGGTTAGTTAACCATATCCATTTTGATACCTCTAAACCTGAAAATGAGTGGGGATTTGGGTTAGACAAAGCTAGTCTACTTATGGGTGATGAGGAACATGCTGGGTTAGCAGAGTTCATGTACCTAGATGTAATGACTGGCGAGATGAGTGAGTCAGAGTTCTAACATCATGAGGGTTTACCCCCTCAAAACTTTAACGAAATAGCCGATTGGGTGTGAATTACTTAACAACTCCTCTCGTTAAATATTATCACACTCATGACGCTATATATAGCTACACATTACTTAAACACTACACTAAAAGGCTCTACTATGACTTTCTTAAATAATCTACTAAAACTCGCCAACTTATCCCTTTTCGCCATCATCGTATTCAAATGCATACAACTCATGCAAGTTGCAGTAACTACCAATCAAGTTGGTCTATTCCAACTCTTCGGTATCGTTCTAGGTCTATGCACTTGGCTCCTCATTATATCATCCATTACAGAAATGCTAGGAGGAAAATAACATGCTTGAAGGATTAATAGAATCAGTTAGCCTAATGATAAATGAAGAATATGATAGACCTCACATGAAATATTATATCATAGATGAATTTGAATGGAAACAAAGAGCAAGAAATCCTCTGTTAATTAAAATAAAACAATTAAGAAAAGAATTAAAGGAAAGAAACAATGAAATATAATTTGATAGAAGAGCGTGTTTTAAAATTTTGTCGCAGATGCGATTCAACTTGGGAAATGACCGAAGTAATACAAGCATCATCAAAGCTTAATGAAAATACTGAAATGTACAAATATAAATATTACAGAAACCTTACACCTTATGGTAAACCTAGAGCCTATTGTCCAAGATGTGCAATAATAGCAGTTGATGAGGCAGAAACAGAATTCCATCACGATGAAAGAATAAAAACTCAAAGCTTACCCGAAAGTATGATTGATGAATATGGTAATTACAATAATAATTTAATAGAGAGCATAAAAAATGAAGATTGATCATACATTAAAAGCACTGTATACAAAGAACCCTCATTATTGGTTAGCAATACAACGAAATGTCCAAACTCATCCAAAATTATCAAGTGAGCAAATTCAGTTCATCAATATCTTAAAAGAAGTGAACACAAAAGTAAATAAAATGTCTCACTATTTAAAAATAGGGATATTAGCTAGATCATTTTCAGATGACACGCTTTACATATTGCACAGAGAAATAAGATCATTATTAAAAAGAGGGAAAAGACAAGAAGAAATAGTCAATACTTATTTATACCCTTATATGAAAAAGAATTTAAACAACAAAACACAAAGGAAATCAATATGAGTGGATCAGCAATAGACCAAGCAATAACTTTAGAAAGAAAGAAAACAAAGGATTTGCTAGATAGTATGACAAAAATGTTTGAATCGTTACACGAAGACATCAAACAATTAGAAATTAAAGTAATGATACTTGAGGCTACTAAAGGCATAAATGAAGAAAGTGCTGTAAAGTTAATTAAAAAGCAAATCTTATTAGACAAAGCAGTTACAGGAAGATTGACTAAAGAACAAGTTGACAATTATGATGATGTAACTCCTGCTGATTTTGATGAAAATACAGGAGAAATGAGCTAGTACAATAAAACTATTTTATAAGCTGGGCTTCCTTGTTATTTGGTTCAAGGAATTAGACTGCATCTATGAGGGAAAGTTTGTTTCAATTTCCTGTAAAGGTTTAAAAATCAACTTTGTATAAGTTGTTCTTTCCCTTGCCCCCAAAATTTATATAAGCAACAAACCACAACAAAAAAAGGAGTCCTACTATGGCTAAAGCCTATATGTTTCTATGGGAAATATATTCTAATCCACAAATAAAAAACACAAAAAAGAAAATGGGTAAATATTATTCGTTTACACTACCTAATGGAATTCCATTTAAAGTAAATAAAAAATATTACGATTCATTATACGGAGGAAATAAATAATGGGATATAGAAGTCAAATTGTTTCAGGTGTTCCAATGGCAGAAAAAGAAAAAGTATTAGAAGCATTAGACATAAATGAAGAACAGTTTGATAAAATTAATATTTTAAAAGATGATAATCGTGATATTGAATATTTTATATGGTATGCTGATTATTGGAAATGGTATGATACTTTTGATGATGTCATTAAATATGAAAAACTAATAGAAAAAATCAACGAGAGTAATGATTATTGTCATCCAGCCGACCTAGACGATCAAAAATATGCATTTTTATTGGTCTTAGGAGAAGATGGTGCTGCGGTAAGAGAAATAGGAGCTGACTTAGCATCCGAATTTGGTTTTGCAATTCACTCTACTATAACAAACATAGATTCTCTTGAATCTCCTATTGAATATGATGAACAATGGAAATTGAGGGGATTATGGCAAACATAAAAATAAAAATATGCTATCATTACGATAAAGAAGGTAATCGTGTGTTTGATTTTGAAAATATGACAAAACAAGTCAACACTAAACTAAATCAAATAAACCTTTGTCCAGGTTATGATTATGAACCCGATGAAACTGGTCAGTTATTTAAAATTTCATGTGATTGTTCTCAATGCATAGAAATAGAAGCTGATGAAAGATGGGATAATTACGAAAGTATTAATCCGTAGTAGGACAACATGCAAAAGCCAACCTCTAAGACCGCATCCTTATGTTGGCTAATGCATAAAACAATTCAAGAGAGAATTAAAAAATGATGTTTGGTAATATTATTAGCTCTTGAGTAAAAAGTCTTTCAATAAGGAAAGCGGGTGTTTGTGGTCATCGCTGACAAAAACCACAAAACATTAAGCCTAAAGTACAGTCACTGTCTTGAACATACTTGTGTATATGCCACCGTGCCAATGTACGGCTTTAGGCTCAATTTTAATTAACAAAAGGAGAGCAAAATGAGAAAAATGCAAAGTAAAAACGGTCAAACTACTGTAAAAGTAACTAAACATATAATTTTACAAAATTTTTGGGAATATTATGTCGTTGATGATGATGAAATGGAATACAATGAAAAAGACGACATACAATTTGTTTATGCAATAGGGTTTGCTCAAGAATTTGGATCTGTTTCAATGAAAGAAATAAAACCATTTATTGTTTCAGAAACAAAAAATTTAAATGATGTAGCGCCTGCTCCAGATTGGATGTGGATATAATGCCTTCCGCATATGATAAAACAAATTCAATTTCACTTAAATGGTGTGTTGATGATGTTCAAAACCAATTAAATGAATTGAAAGAATCTGATTGGTTTGAAAAGAAATATGGAGAAAATGTAAAACTAACACATGACGAATGTATGGAAATATTAAATGCTATTTTATTCGGACATGATGCGTCTATTGGTGTTAATTGGGATACAATAGAATATTACATTGGTGAATACTTAGATGAAAGAGAAGACGAAGAAGATATGATAAAATTAATAAAAAAAAGGAGGATTAAATGAATTGGGATACAATGGTAAAAATACCAAATGAAATAGTCAATAAACATCCATTAGAAAGAGATTATGTTAAAAAAATGTATAAAAATTCTAAAAAATCTTTTTTAGAAGCTGGACTAAAAAAATATCCTTCAATGGGGCAAATAAAAAGAATGTTACAATGTGTAAATGAAGATGAAATATGGCGAAATGCATTATATGAAGCTCATGTAAGATGTATGGATGTAGAAGGAGGTTTTTACCACATAAGTTTAAAAAACAATGAAAGAACAACAGATATTTCTTGGCAACATAAACAATGGATTAAAAACGATATTTTAGGAGATGAATACGAAGGGGTCGAACTCTTCCCTGCTGAATCAAGAATGGTTAACACTGCAAATCAATATCATTTATGGTGCGCCCCAATAGGAATATTTGGAATGGGTTGGCATGATAAAAGATTAGTATCAAGTAATAATCCAATTGAAAACGGAAAACAAACTTTAACTAACAAGGAGACACTCAAATGAGTCAAATAGCAACAGACAAGTTCATTTCAGAAGGAAATGTACGAGCAACAGAAACCATAAATACCGCTGATTTTAAATCATTAAAAGCGAATATAAAAAAAGTTGGTATTTTGCAACCATTACTATACAGAGTAAACGAAAAAGGAGACTTTGTACTTAGAGATGGTCATCAAAGACTAGAAATCGCAAAGCAATTAAAATTAGAAACAGTTCCTGCATACAAAGGAAACGGAGAAATTGACGATGTAACTATCCAAATTTCTGCTAATATGATGCGAGTAGCATCTACTCCTTTCGATGGAGCATACGCCATACAACAACTAGTTGATAAAGGTATTGTTAAAAATAGAAAACAATTATCTGCTCATTTTGGTAAAAGTATAGCATGGGTTGATGAAGCTTTATCTTTTTGCAATCTACAATCTAATATATACAATGCAATTCGTGATTATATTAATCATGTAGGTCCTCTAAACATTGATCAACTAGCATCAATAAAATCAATATCTAAATCTTCTGTTGGAAAACAAGAAGACATGTTATTGGAACTTTTGGGTTGTGATTACGATGATATATCTCATTGTATACTAGACACCACTACAAGTAGTTATGAATTCACAAATTTATTGGATGATCTAGCCAACATGGTAAAACCTCGTGTAGAAAAATGGGAAATTATCAAAGACGTTATAGGTGAAGAAACATTTAGAGAGCATGAAGCTAATCATGAAGTTAAACATGTTTTTCAAAGCAGTTTATTTGAAGAATTTGCAAAAGATGAATTTTGTGAGGATAAAGATTTCCTAAAAGAAGTGTTTTGCACTGAAACTCCAATTGGTCAATGGTTAATGGACAATGAAATTTCTTCAGAACAGCATTATACTGATAGTCATCGTCTTTTGTTTAATTGGAAACACAAATTAAGCACTTTTAAATCTAGTTTAGTTAAAAAAATGTCTAATCTTGAAAATAGAAAAGTCAAATTTAGTGAATTAAACTTTGAATTTTGGGATGGTGATGTTTATGCACCTGCTATTTTCGTTTTTGTTGAAGATGTAAAAACAGAGCCTATTAAAGAATCAGATAATGAAAATGATGATGTAGCTGAAGATTATGAAGAAGCACCTAACGATAATAAAGTTGAAGAAAAAGTAGATATTTATAAAAAGTTCAGAACTAGAGCTTATACTTTTCTTGATGATAAATGTAATGAATATTTATCTACTGTAATGATTCCAATGCTTGAAGCAACAGATAGTAATCATTTTAATATTGTTTTAAAATGGATTGTACAAGATCTCAACAGACATGTAGAAATAGGTCAACCTTCTGAATGGACATGGGATAAAAAAGAGTATCATCCTTGTCTTGAATTGCAAGATTCAAACTTAGATAGTAAATCTCCTTTAGATAACCATTCTTTAATTAATAAAATGGCTTATTATTGGTTTGAAGAACATTATGAATCAGCAAGTATTAGTCATAAAGATCTTCTTTTAGAATATAACAATAAAATCTGTTTTCAAGATTGGTTTACTGCACAATATGTAGCAAATGAAGACATTAGAAAAAATTGGATTAATATATTTACTAAAGATTTATTAACTCAACAAACAGGTGTGACTGCAAAAACTAAATCTGAAATGGTGGATGCCATTGTAATGTCAGATGGGTTAACTAAGTCAATAACTTGTAGTGATCTATTGGATCAGTTATTGTAAACACAACAAAATAGGTTAATTGGGGGAAATGTCGTAAATTGCATCAAGCAATAGGCTGGAAACTTGGACATTTCCCTCATGTGTATTTAATAGGACTGTAATTGTATAAAAAATCTTTAGACATTAATCTTTTACAAACCAAGACATGCGATTATTTATGCAGTGTCATAGAAAAAATGCACAATCTATTACCTAAAAACAAAGAAACAGAAGATGTTATTGGACATGCAAAATATATATTGCAAAAACACCAACTGGCAGAAAAAATAAAAAAACAAAATACAGGTAAAATGAATGAAAGCAACAGAATCAAGAAACTACAAAACATGGGAATTCTCTCTAAATTATAAACAGGTATTATCGTGAGTAATGCTAAAACCGAATTGATTAAAAAATTCGATGCAAATTACTACATTATAAAAAATATCTTAGAAACTGAACCTGCAACTCGCAATAGTGATCCGTATTTAGCGTTTAAATACTATCAAAAAACAATATCCAATTTTAGACCTAGTGTTGGAAAACCAATGACAGTTAATGACTTTTTTGAAAAGCTTCATAATAAAGACATTACTGCTATGTCAACTATTACTAGAACTAAAAGACAAGTATTGGAAAGCTGTCCTCAATTAAGAGGAACTAATTATAAAGCTCGTCAAAAAACGAGTAAAAGCGTAAGAAAATTTATAATTGGTAAAAAAAGCGATTACAGAATGATAGAATCAGCAAGGAGAACTATAAATGGAGCAAGCCAAGTATGATATAACCGAGATTTATAATCATTACCTAAGAAATAATGATAAAATAAATCAAGTTAAGCGTAAGTCAGATTCAAATGGAAAATTTAGCGCAAGTAGTGCTGGATTATGTGTTAGAAAACACTGGTTTGAACAATTAGATTATTTAAAAGACCCTATCAATCCTAAATCATTAAGAAATATGAACACAGGAACTATTTTAGGTGCTGATGTAGAAAAAGCATTAAAAATGTATCGATTTGAAGATGGTTCAAAGGTTTATACAGAAGAATACATACATCATTCTAAATACAACATTGGTGGTCATTTTGATATTTTAATTGTAGATCCAAATAATAAAGGTCATTTAATTGACATAAAAACTGCTCATTCTTACAAGTTTAGCACTTTATTTGGACGTAAAAAAGATCCAAACCCTGCTACTAATTATGCATTTCAATTAGGTACTTATGCATGGATATTAAATGATACAAAGAAATTATGCGATGAAGTCGTGTATATGGAAAATGTTTATTTTAATAAAAATGATGCCAATATGAAAAATCTAAGAGTTCCATTAGAATTTATTGATTTTGCAGAAGAATATTGGTTAACAGTTGAAGATAATAAAAACGAAAAACCTGCATTAAATAATATGGTTCCTATGTACACATGGGAATGTAATTATTGTCAATATGCATCACATTGTGATTCCCCTCACATTAAATCAAAAAAAAGAAAATAGGAGGCATTAATGCCAGTAAAAAAAAGAACATCAGTTGTTAAAAAAACAATTGAAGAAGTCGCAATAGAAAAAAGACAGAAAATATCTTTTGAAGATACACCTGAACAAATGGTAAAGAAAAAAGGCGATGGATTTGATTACGTAGAAACTAAATACATGAGACACATGCTAGATAAATCTTTTCCAGATTGGTCTTGGTTACCTGCTCCAACTAATTCAGTTCAATTCTTAGGTTCAGAATGGGTTATTGTTTCGGGTGTATTGGAAATTACGGATACAGATCTCGGAACTAAACGAAGGTTCTTTAGCCCAGGTTCTGCTAGAATTCAATTCAAAAAAGGACAACCTCATACTGCTGAAAATGTAATAGACATTGATAAAAATGTTGCATCTGCAAATAGCTATGCTTTTAAGCGTGCAGTTAATCGTTTAACTCACATAGCTGACGATGTATACAGATATCAAGTTAAAGATGATTTCATTAGTGAAAATCAAAAAGAGGCTTATTCGGGATTAATTGAAATAGCCAAACAAAATGGAATGACTTTAAGTAGGTCTGCAAAATATAAAAACAAACTCAAAGACCTCTATCAAGATGAATACGAACTTGTTTTCACACATCTTGAAAAAGAAGTTGATGACTTAATCAAAAAAAACAAAACAAATAACAAGGAGAAAGTAAATGCCTAGTAATGCCGCTATATATTATGATCCAACAGATGATGGAGCTACAACCACAAAGAAAGAATTTGAAGTTCTTCCAGAAGGTAAGTATTTCTGTCACATAACGGAATATAATGAACCTGTAATTAATTTAGTCAAAAAGAATGGAGATTTGTGCAATATACTAAAATTAGTATTAACCATTGACGCAAATAAACACCCTCAATATGCAGATAGAAAAATATGGGCAGATGTTTGGGTGACATTAGAAAAAAATGGTAAACAACCTTCGTCTTCTGACAATCAAGGATTTGGAAAGTTTTTAGATGCTATTCATTATCCATGTGATAAAACTCAAGTTGAAATCAATGGCGTAACAAAAGAAGTCAATGTACTGCCTTTTGGTGTTGATGAAATTGATGAAGATCACATTCTAAAAAAACCACTTTTAGCTACTACCTATATAAGCAATTGGACAGGTAAAGATGGAAGTGCAAAACAAACTGCAAAAGTAAAATGGTTTGATTCATGGGATAATGGAGAACCGTTAGAACAAGAAGAAGATGATGATCTACCCTTTTAAATAAACTAACAATAGAGAGAGTGGGCAACCTATCCACATCGTCATAATGTGGGTTATTAAATACACACAACTACAACCTAGCTCACTCTCTCTGTCCATACAGGAGATGCGAATATGAAAAACTTATCAAAAAAAGAATTAATTAAAATTAGAAATGAATTTTGGGAAAAAACAATTGAAATTCAAGACTCAAAACAAATTGAGTACACAGTAGGGAATTTACATGAAAATGTATTTCACAATTTTGATGAGGGAGCAAAATTAAAAGCCTATGGAACTTCAAGAGGGGAAATTATTACATTTATAAATAAACATTTATTAAGCCTTTTAAATTATTTCAGAACTTGTAAAACATACTCAAATGAAAGTATGGAAAGTAGAATCAGCGACATTATTAATTATTTAATATTATTTATTGCACACGAAAGAACTAGACCTCCAAAATGTTTAGATCTTGGAGCAATCTGTAAAGACAAATCATGCGAAACCTGTAAGGAGGATTAAAGCTATGAAAAAAAGATTTAAACATTTAAGCAATCAAGAGTTAGTAGATAAAATAAATCAAAGATATTTAAATGGTACAAATGACGATGATTATGTAGCTGAATTATTTTATAGAAGAAGTGTTCAAGGTTTTAAAGTTATTCCTAAATGGAATACTTATGAAATAAAAGAGAATTAAATGTCGTTTAAATGTCCTGCTTGTGGCTACCAAACAAATAAACAAAAAGCAATTATGGATTCATTAAGATTGCTTAAAAAGTTTCCTAAAGATATACAGGAACTCATAAAGGTAGTTGCAAAAAAAATTAATAAAAAAATTTATAACAATAAAATGCCTGCTGAATATAAATACAGGTTTCTTTATTCAATAGGTGGTCAAGACCCCACCATTATTCGTAGATCAATTAATTTGTATCTACATCAAAACGGAGTAGAAAAAGGTCAAAATCTTGCTTATCTGTCTGCTATTATAAGAGGACAAAGCGAAACAGAAAATGTTCGGCTTAAAACTGAACGTAAAATGAGGGGTACAAACCCTCCTAATCTCACAAACAAAAAACAAAAGGAAAAAAATGAACCAAAAAAAAGCAACCGAAAAGACGTTACCTTCACTCCAAGTAAATTCTCATCAACCGTTTAGGTTTTCTTGGGATGTTTATAAGGATAATATCGTTACTGCAAATGGAATTGAAATTCCAAATAAAAAAGCAATTATAAGAAATGATACAGATCGCATATTAAATGTTGTTTCAGATCGCTATCAACCATTTTACAACAATCAATTTGAAAGTATTATTAATGCTTATGAACAAGTTGGTTGTAACAATGTAAAATTAAAAGAGTTTTCGGGTGGTGGCAAGCTATCTGTACAAATGCAAAATAATTCAATTGGAGCTGAAGCATTAACAGAGCAAATCTTAACAGATAATGAAATTAAAATAGATGATAAACATAAAGGTTATGTTACTTTAATTAATTCACATGATGGAAGTTGTAAATGGATGGTTGGATTAACTATTGTTCGCATAGTGTGTCACAATACTTACTTAATGGCTATTAGAGATTTAAGTCAAGGACAAGCAATATTCTCTGGAAAGCATTTAAGTGGATCTGAAAAGATTTGGAATAATATTGAAGCCTCAATTGTATCTGCATCTAATACCATGAAAGATTATATGTTTATTATGGAAAAACTTAAAGAATCTAAATGGGACCCAAGTTATAATTGGAAATTCTTTACAAGTACGTTTACAACAAAAAAAGGACTTGCAAAAGCAGAAGCTAGTAGTCGAATGACTAATTTATTTTGGGATTTTGATCTTGCTTATAATCGTTATCAAAAAGAAATGGGTGGTAATACTAAATATACAATATTTAATGCGGTCACTCATGTTGTAGATCACAATGCAAGCAAAAAACAAGTCAACAATGGTTGGAACGCTATAGGAAGAGGAAATGCGATTAAAACTCGTGCTTTATCGAACCTTTTTAATTAAGTTAACATCACGCCTACAAGGGAATAATGGACGGATTCCCATCTAAGCAACAGATATAAACAACAATAAGTAAAAGACTATTTAATGTTATTTATTTAAATTGATGAATTTCTTTAATTAAAAAGATTTCAAATAATTGTTTTAAACACTTGGTTGGCGCTAAGAGTTTGAAAAATTCATTAAATAGTTCTTTTGCTTAGAATTAGGAGAACTGTATGAAATTAATTCAAAGCATCGATGATTTTGAAGACATCGTTGAAGACACACCTTATTTACTTTCCATGAACGCTGAAGAAGCAAACGTTTTAGTTGAATCTGTAGAAAGATTTAGAAATACTAATATAGACAAAGCGCCTGAAACAGACTCTTTGTTGCACGCTTTAAAAGAAATACAAATAAAATATGAAACAAAAGCTTATCAAAAGCAACAGACAACAATGATTCAAAATGGGGCATAAATTAATACAAGAATCTACTGAAATTGACTTAATGCCTCATTGTTTAGAGGCTGAAGAATCTGTATTAGGTTGTATTATTAAAGACAACGCCTGTCTTGATAAAGCAATAAGATACATAAATAAGGACGATATATTTTATGATGATGCAAATCGTAAATTGTTTAAAATTATAAAAAATCTAATTAAAAATCATGTTGTAGCAGATACTGTAACTATTGTATCTCAAATACAAAGAGATAAAACTAATATTAGTATTTATTACATAACAGGATTACTCGATAAAGTTATATCTGTAAGTAATATCGAAACTCATTCAAGATTAATATATGAAAAGTATTTACAACGACAGATTATAAATCAAACATATAAAATACAAAAAGTCGCATTTGATGACACTTTTGGGTTTATGAAACTAGTCGATAAAGTTCGTGAACTCAATGATGAGGTTATTGACACAAAACCAATAAAAGAATTTGATTTAGAAAGCTTAACTCAATCTACAATTAAATCTATTGGCAATGCGGAAAATCTTGTTTCTTTTGGGTTTAATATTTTGGATTCTATGGCAGGTGGAATGACTAAAGGAGAAATCACTGTAGTTGCAGGTCGCCCAGGTCATGGAAAAACAACCTTTAGTGTTAATCTTGTAAAAAGATTACTAGATCAAGGGTTAACAGTTTTAGTATTAAATCGAGAAATGACAAATGAAGAGATGATTAAAAAGTTTTTAGTCTTAAATAGTCAAAAACTTTCTTATCACAATATTCGTACAGGAAAATTAAATCAAGATGAAGCTTTAGAATTAAGAGAAAGTCAAAAAGAAATTATAGATCGTTACTCTAAAAATCTTGTTATGTATGATGACGTTAGTAACCTACATGAAACTATATCTCTCGTTTCAAGAATAAGACCAGATATTATTATTGATGATTATATACAATTAGTAAAAGTTGATAATAAAAAAGATCGCAGATTTGAAATTGAAGCAGTTATGCAAGAATATAAATGGTTAGCTAAAAAATATAAATGCATACCTATTCTTGTTTCTCAATTAAACAGAGATATAGAAAGACGAATTGATCCTATTCCTAAAATGTCAGATTTAGCAGAAGGCTCTACCATTGAGCAAATTGCAGAAAACATATTGTTTATTTATTATGATTACAAAGTAAACTATGGAGCTTCTGAATTAGGTAGAGAAAAATGTCAAATTGTTGCCGCTAAAGTTCGTTATGGAACTACAGGTATGTTCACCATTGGAGTAAACCATAACAAAGTGCTTTTTCATGAAAACATAGCAGAATTATCAAGAAGAACAGATAATGAAATGATTCATGTTGAAAATGAAAAAGAATTAAAAAGTGCAATAAAGAAATTTACAGGAGAACAAGTATCGTTCAGTTAAAACAATTTCCTTATGTCTGTTTCAATAAATAGAAAACCTATTTGTTGGGATTGCAAATATCACGAAGGGGGTAAAAACACTCCCTTCGGATATTGTACTTACTTTATAAAAAAAGGTCAATCAAAAAAAGAAATACCTCGTAAAATTATATACAGAGGTTGTAAATACAAAAAATCAAGAACAAAAACTTCAGAACAAAAGCAAACACAAGTAGGACTATTGCTTAGTGTTTTTGAAGGTAAAATAATATAGGAGTCAAACATGTCATTATTAGCAATTATCGCAGGAGATATTTACGATTGGAATATGAATTTAAACATATTAGCAAGCAGTCTATTATATATAGGGCTTTTCTTATTGTGTTTTTCATTTTTTATCTTTTCTTGTAAAATGTTTATAGATAAAAGGAGTTAGAGATGAATGAATTTTTATGGAACGAAATAGTAAATCACAGACATGATATTGTGATTCCAATATTAGTTATAGTAGTCATAGCATATCATTATTTAGACAAATGGTATTTTGATATAAAATTCAACAAACTTTATAAACTATTAAAGGAAATAAAAGAAAATGGCGCATCCAAGTAAACAAAAAGGCAACAGATTTGAAAGGCTTATTGTTAATATTGCTCAAGATGAAGGAATAAAAGCAAAAAGAGCCTATGGAAGCAATGGAATGGCTTTAGGTTGTCATGAAGAAGTTGACGTATTATTAGATAATAAAATTAAAGTACAAGCAAAGGTTAGAAAAAAAATAGCCAATTGGATGATACCAAGTGAACATGTAGATATACAGGTTATAAAAGAAGATAGGGGAATCCCTTATGCGGTCATCCCCTTTGATGATTATTTAAAGTTAATTAAACAAACTTAGTTTTAGCCTCAATAATTAAAGTTGGATTGATCCTAACAAAAGATAAAGCATTTACACCATATCCTTTTTTATGTTTAAACGTAAGACTTAAAGGTATAAAGTGTCTTGATTTAAAAATAAGTAATTTTTGTATAAGTCCATAATGTGTCTTTGTTGTTTTCTTTAAATATTTTTTAGTGTCATCCATTAAAAGACCATCTACTGGATGTTGATTCATGTAATGAAAGTTAAATGGGTCATAAAATTTATTTAATTCTGCTGTTGAATATCCAAGTTTATCTTTAATTAATTTAATATTCCCCATTTCAACATAGGCTCTTTGAACCTTAAATGGATTTATAATATGCCATTTAACTTGAAGTTTTTGTTCAAAATCAAATGGACAAGAATCCCACATAAATTCTTCTGCATT
>Ga0209232_1001027_pt1 | contig 15796 bp, 22 predicted proteins | sample ETNvirenome_2_60_FD_184066 | JGI IMG/M metagenome (GOLD analysis project Ga0209232, IMG submission 184066) | Marine viral communities from the Pacific Ocean - ETNP_2_60 (SPAdes) (version 2) | ecosystem: Environmental > Aquatic > Marine > Oceanic | place: Pacific Ocean | collected 2013-06-22
TGTAGATGATATCAGGTGTAAAATTTTTCTTGAGTTTGAGTTCACTCAACAATGATCTGAAGTGTCCTACATGTGCAGATGCAGTAGGATACTCTTTGATAATCAACTTACCTTGAGTCTTTTCTCTAAGTTTGTTTACCTTCTTTTCAAATACAGTCTTTGGTAAATCTGCAACTTCTTTGATATTTGTATTCAAAAGATTTGCATCGATTCTTTCTGCAATCTTTTCTTCTGCCATCTCACAGGTGACATATAAAACATTCTTACCCTGTAGTAATACACTAGCAGCATAGTGACACATGAATAAAGACTTACCAACACCTGTTCCTGCAAGTGCAATGTTCAAAGTCTTATTAGATACACCACCTGCAGTGATCTTATTGAACATCTCAAGGTCAAACTCTATCTTGTTTTCCTTCCTATGATAGTATTCATATCTTCCTTCTGAATCATCAATGTAATCATGACCCACATGCTGATCGAATCCTACTGCTAGGGCATCTTTCAATATGTCTGGTATAGCATCATTACTATGCTTCTCATCTTGCCCATCAGCAATCTGAATACTCTTCATCAATGCAAGATATATTGCCCTCTCTTTACACCATGACTCTGTGGTATCTTCTGCCCATGCTCTCTCAGATGTTGACTCATGCAAGGCATCAATCAAGTTCTCAACCAGAGAAAACTCATCTTGTGTAAGATCGTCACGTTTCTCTGCCTCGATATGAAGAACTTCTCTAGTAGGAAGTCCATCATATGCCTTGACATATTCTGCAATTTGTTGAAACACTACACGATCAGTTCTCTCTTCAAAGTATTCATCACGAATAAATGGGAGAACCTTACGAGCATATACTTCATCGTGAAGTAGATTACTCAGAATCGTTAGTGGTACTCTCTCCGTTTCCATAACTAAAAGTTTGTTTTGCAACAGTGTCAATTTGTTCTAATACTTCTTGGGTGAAGTATTTTTCAGGGTTCTTGTAAATTTCAGAACCATATATTTTTTTGCCATCAACTTCGTAACGAGTTGAGACCTTCTTCCAGATACCACCTTTCTCAGCAAGTTCAAGAAGACCATAATACTTGTCTAGACCACGCTTATCATAGTATAGACGTGTGGCAATCTGTTCGTTCTCCTTGCTTATACGCGACTTAACAACCTTTGCCTTGATAATGTTTCCGACTCTTTCTGTCCCTTCTTTTTCTTGAGATTTAGATAGGTATATGATAGTAGTGGCAGCATACTTGAGACCGCTACCACCGCCCATCTCTTTTGTGGGCATGTAAGAACCGATAACATCATAGGTGTGGTTTAGAACGATAAGTGGGACTTTGGCAATACTGAGTTTCTGTGTTAGAACTCTGAATGCACCTTTTACAAGTTGTGCCTTAGACATGTCACGAACCGACTTACCATCCGCTATATCTTTGGTCTCTTTTTCTGTAGAAAGGTTTCCTAGAGAATCGAGAACCATAAGCATTGGTTGTCGATCTTCTTCTACCTGACTATTATACTTGTCTAGTATTTTATATGCAACATTTCTAAAATCTTCTACAGTCAAACAGTCAATTGTTAGGAACTGCTTACCTGTGGGATCCATTCCCCTCTTCTCTAATAGTTCTTTTGTTATAGCACCCTCTGTGTCAAAGTATACAACTCCTCCTTTAGGGTTCTGTTTCATAAAATTATTACAGATAGAAAGGGCAAAGAAAGTTTTGCCCGTTGCTTCTGATCCTGCGATAGCAGTTATTTTATTGTCAGATACACCTCCAAAGATGGATGTGCTACAGAGTGCATTGAAGATATAAGAACCAGTGTCTAGAAAGGAGTGTGATTCCTCTAGATTCTTTGACAACTTTGCAGTGTCTTTTCCTATATCCTTGATTACATCATCAAAAAAGTTCATCAAATTACCATTCCGTGTGTTTCTCGTAGGATCTTTTTGTAAGGACCACCGGGATGTGCATCCCTAGTCTCCTTCACCAACTTCAATTTTTGGTATAAGGCGGTGTCTCCACCAAGAGTCAATGCGTTGACAATGACTTCAAGTTCTCTGTCGTTGATTGGTAAATCCAAAATAAATGTCCTGATTCTAAAAGTATAGCACTAAATGAAGAAAGATTCAAGTGTTGCAGTTTTCTCAAGTGACCACCCAATCGCATCTAGAATCGCCCGAACAGGTTCGATAAAAGATTTATTGAATTGTAAATCGTAGTCGATATATTTTTGTAACCCTAACTCACTGGGAAATTGGTTGATAAACGAAATAACATTTTCATGAATCGGATTGGGTTTCTTGAGGTAAACAAACTTTATCTTTTCGCCATTGTTTATCATATTATACTTATTATCTAGTTTATTTTTCTTTATGTGATGATTGAAAAGTAAGGATCCCCTAGAATGTATAGGTGTGCCCTTGGCATATATGCTACTGGCACTTTGATATTTCGTTACACTTGAAACTGATCTAGGAAATGCAATCTCCTCTGCAGGTAACTTCTTGAAGTCTGCTCTTGCCTGCTCCACAAAGTCTATTACATCTTGTTCTGTCTGTGTTAGTATAACTTTCAATGCATCTCTGATAAGAGTCCTACATGGTGCAGGTGTAGATGATTTGACTGCTTCAATACCCATCATCTTGAGTTTTGGTTCTGCAAATCTCACACCTTCTATGTCCCATGCATTTAGAATATATCTTTTCTTCGCTGTCCATATACCTCTTTCTGCTATTGTCTCACGCTTCATGAACATTTTCTGCTCGTAAGCGTTGACGTACGTGGCCAACGCTTCGTAAGAACTCGAAATATACCTTTCAAGTTCCACATCACAGATCTTGTCAAGGAACCCAACAATGCTTTCAGTAGTCTTCTCTCGTTCTTTGTATATAACTTCAACAAGAGGACCCATGTGCAAATAGATAGAGTCAGTATCACTAGCAATAACATAATCAACCTCCTTAGTTTTTAGTATTTTGTTCATGTAGATGTTCATCTTGTTCTCGATCCAACGAATAGAGAACTGACCACCTAATGTGATTGCTTCAGCGTTCGCTAATTTGTAATAACGAAAGTAGTTATTACCGATAGCACCATAGGCAGAGTTGAGTTGAATCTTCTTTGCCATCTGTATATTATTACAGCGAGCAATCTCTCTTTCCAATGCCTTGGTAGGAGACTTCTCATACTCTTGCTTTGCCTTGAGCATCTTCTTCTTGAAGATGACCCTTTCACTGTATATTTTGTCCATTATTTTGGGTAAAAAACCCCTCTTTTTAGTGGTAAATACAGCACCATTTGGGCACACAGTAACGTCTTTGAGACCAGATAGGTCTACTTCTTCGTTCAATAACTTATCCACACTCACACCACGATACCTTTCATCCAGTAAAGTCTCTGGTGAAATATTATATTGCATTATAAGATGAGGGTACAGACTGTTCAAGTCAAATGATACCACCCAATCATAGACACCCGGTTTTGGTTCTTTTACATATGCACCTGCATACCTATCTGACTTATCCTCATCCTGCTTTGGTGGTATAACAATATCCTTTCTCTTCAAATCGTTGTAGATAATCATATCCCACATACGAACCTGATAGAATACATCATTGAAATTAACTTTGGCATCATATGCCATGGTCACAGCAAGTTCAATCAACTTCATCTTCTCTTCAAGAGCGTCAACAAGTTTTACGTCAATGATGTTGTATTCTACAAACTTCTGCCATCCATTTGTATAGAAATCTTTGAAAGTATCATACTCTGAATGGTCTAGTTTCTTCTGTCCTAGTTCTACAGATGAAATATAATCCAGTCTATATGACTCTTGTGCCTTATATGTGAACTTCTTGTATAGATCTAAGTAGTCTAGAACAGTAACACCTGCAATATCATACTGTAAATGTCCTCTACCCTGTATAAAGATCTCTTCATGAGTCACTAGACCCCATGGAGATAGTTGCTTTGATGCTTTCTCACCTAGAATACGAGTGATTCTCTTTGCAAGGTATGGTATATCATATAATGTACAGTTCCATCCTGTCACAATCTCTGGTGTATTCTGTTGCCAGTATGCTAGGAATCTTTGTAGCATATCATACTCATCCACACACCTGATATAAGTTACATCCTTATCTTTATTGTCGAAAGGACCAACACCAAAGGTAAGTATCTTCTTTGAAGAGAAATCAAGTAATGATATGAGCAACATCTCTTCATCACACTTCTCTACAGAGGGGAATCCATTCTCTGACTTCACCTCAATATCAATCGTGACAAGTTTCATGTTGTTGAGATCAAACTTTATCTCATCTTCTGGATACTTATCTGAAATATACTGGTAGATGTATCTACGATTGCCATAGATAGGGAACTTTTCTATATTCTCATGCGACCTTATAAACTCTCTACAATCTCTCACTGTTCCGGGTTTTACCTCACCAACATACTTACCATCCAAGGTTCTATACTTTGTTTTCTTCTTACTAGGGACAAACAAAGTGGGTTGAAAGTCATCTCTTGATGTAAATGACTTACCATTCTCATACCCACGAACCAGAAAGTCGTTGCCGACCATCTGAACGTTGGTGTAATATCTCATTTTACAGTAATGCTAGGTTTTGCTGTAAGTGTCTGGTACTTATCGAGTTGATCCTTATCAGGTTGCACCATAGTTAGTATACTATCAGAATGAATCATTAATTCTTTCTGTGTTGTAAAACTTGGCCATGGTGTCAAGAAATTATCACCATTCTCTTGCTTCAATTCGTATGGTTCTGTCAATTTGCAGTCGGGTTCACCCAATTCAGTGCCAACTTCTTCAATTCGGGAAATAAGAACCAAGTGGTTCTTCAATAATAATATTTGTATCATGTCAAGGATAGGTTTCTTGAATTTAATTGTAGCACGGTATCCCTTACTTTGTCAATGTAACCACTATTTCTTAGTTCTTTGAACACAAGGTTCTCAAATCCATATTCTCCAAAGGAATCGAGTGATGCCTGCCTTGCTGCTCTTAGTTTCTTCATTATAGCACGTAAACCGACACCATTATCACTATCTACAAGTCTGTCTATCTTACCTTTGATGTTGTTTGTCTTCTTTTCTAGTTCTCTCTCGTCCAACTCACCATCAAATCGCTGTGGTTCTTGTATAAACCTGTTTTTTAGTAGACTATAGACACCCTGACTCTTCTTTCTAGTGATTCCGGGTCTCTCAATGTATGGTTCTGCCTGCACACCATAGATTTTGATATCATGAGTCAACTCCCACAAGGTTTTCTTGTCCATGTAGTAATCATCTATCAATTCTGGGTCACAATCGGGTACATACTTAGGATCTACCACTAAATGTACGTCAATATCAGAATATTTGGTGTAATTATAACCTGCATTACCTCCTAGCATCAAAATATCTACGATCCCTTGCTCTGGTATCTCTGCATAGTCTGCAAATGCCTTACCAAAGTCCATTAGTTTCTCTCTGACTATGGATTTGAGACCAGATGGACCCCAAAATATTGGATTTAATTTATCTCTAAACTTCAAAGTCAGACCCTCGTTCAATCGACGAAGATCTGACGCTGAAATGTGTTTTCTTACCCTATTGAACACGACCTAATTGCTTTTTAGGTATTTAGAGCCACTCCTTACGCTGCCTATGCTCTGGAATGATCCTTTCTATATCAATAAGAAGTAATCCGTCTTCAAAATTGACGTTCTTGACCTCTAAATCATCAGGTACTGCCCATGATCTAGTAAAAGATCTTTGTGCTAGTCCACGATGCATGTAATCAGTGCCCTCTTTCTCAGTTTTCTTTCCTTCGATGATGAGTTTACCCTCTTGTGTGTAAACTTTTAGTTCATCTTTCTTGAATCCTGCTAGTGCGACCTCTACTTTATACTCATGATTGGATATCTTTATAGTATTATAAGGTGGGTAGTTAGAATTTTTGAAGTGTGAATCGAAATCGCTGATCCAATCGTCAAATCCGATCATGTTTCGTCTTATTTTGTTGAGATACTCTTGTGTATCTCCTACAGTCAACGTAATACCGTTGTCAAACATAGTGACCTCTTTAGCGTCTGTGAATAGTGTCCCCGAAGGCGACATAGATAATTATAATAGTAATACTTTTTTTGTGAATGGTGGAATCCGAAGTAACATGGACGGATATCCAGATAGATTTGACCGATAAGTGCAATGCTGCATGCCTTTTTTGTTCTAGAAACGAAGAAGGTAGGGTTATCAGCACTGATTTGACAGTAGAAGATATAAAAAAGATAACAAATTCAGATGTAAAATCAATAGAGATGTGTGGCAACTATGGTGATGCTAGTGCCAATAGACATTTGTTTCCTATTCTTGATCATCTAGTAGAATCTGACATAGATATCAAACTTTTTACTAATGGTTCAGCACACAAACCATCATATTGGGAAGAATTAGCAAAAAGAATAGGTGACAATCCTGTTTTATTCGCCCTTGATGGCACTGATAAAGAAACTTATGAGTATTATAGAGTCAAGTGTGTGTGGGAAAAGACTCTAGAGAACGCTACAGCGTTCATAAATGCCGGTGGATGGGCAGTTTGGTCTATGGTTCAGTTTAGTTGGAATGAGCACCAAATAGAGACCGCTATGGAGATGGCAAAGAGCATGGGGTTCTTACATTTTCACACAATATACTCGAATAGAAACGTAGAACATGGTGTTGGAACCCATGTAATAGGTAAAAAGTTTTTCAGTAAGGTAGAACCATTATGTCTTGATAGAAAAAGACTTTTTATTACAGCAAGAGGTAATGTTTTTCCATGTTGTTGGATGGCATCAGACTATGAGAACCTTCAGACAGTGCCCAATATAAAAAATTATGATTCTCTTGGTGAATTATTACAGTCTAAAGAGTGGCAAATATACTGGAGTGGTATAAAAACTTGGAAAGATCCACTATGTAGAAAAAAATGTGGACAAAATAAGCGTGACTACAAAGTAATCACGCCATTTTCAGATAAAATTTACGATCAACCAGAGGGTTCTCACGTTCAAAAAATTAAGAAGATTCAGTAGTCTTCTTCTTTCCAATATTATACTTAGTTTCTAACTTCCAATTTCCCTTTTCTCTATAAGATATTACCTTTATCTGATTTAGTGGTGCTATGTCATCAATTAGATTTGATGATATCACATGAACTAAACCCCAATCTGCTAACAGTTGCACAATTCTATTTCTTCTTTGGAAATCATTGATGCTTAGATTTGCTTTTTTACCATCTAAAGCAAAAAGTTCCTTGAAATGAACTATGAAATACTTACCTTGCTTATGCAATATGTGGCAAGACTGATATAACTTCTGTTCCTTACGGGATGCTACCCCTATTCTTGTCAACGTTTCTCTTACTTTTAGAAAATCATCAGGTTCAGCAAGTGTAACCTCAATCATTTTATTTGGCGACCAGTCGTATTCTGGTTCAATCACCACACTCATCTCAATCCTCCAGTATCAAGTTTAGATCTAATAAAGTTCAACTGATCTTCGGTAAGTATGGAGAGGACTTGCTTTGCCTTTTCATCACTGTAGCGATAGTATTTCTTGATTAGTTCAAGATTGTCCAATTCTTCCTTTCTAATCCAAGGAGAGAATCTTTTCCGAGATCGTAAAATATTTAGTAAAAAGTCGTACTGTAGTCTCTTGTCTAAAGAATTGTATATATTCATCTCATTAGCATATAGCACAGCATCCATGTGACCTGCCATACATCTATTGACTATAAATGCAGGATACATTGAGTCTGTAACCTCTGGATCGTCAAACAAATTATTCTTTTTATAGTTGATTGAATTCAACCAATCCTTCAGTTCGGGTTTCATCTACCTTCTTTTGACCTGTTCCTTATTGTAACATGATTACCTTCAATAGCAATCTCTAGATAATCAAAATGAGTCCACCCAAGTTTCTCATAGCAGTCATTTAGTTTCTTCATGTCGTCCCACAAATCAGTAGGAGTGGGTTCTCCCCAAAATGGATTCTCTTCTTCTGGGTTCATGTCAATCCTGATGAGTTGAGTTTATCATAGTTATAGCATCCTCCAAATGAGAATTGTATTTTTGGTTCTTTGTTGTAATTGAAAAGTAATAATTCCTTTCTTTGTTTTTGTTTCGACATATAATCACCAACAGATCTCATGGTATAGGTATGAGCATACTCAGATGCTGACCAACTATTGAACCTATCCTTGATGAGTTGTGATGAATTATAAGATATGAGCATCTTTGCAACTCTGTTATCACATTTTTCTGCAAACTTATCATGATCAAAACCCTCATGCATATCACCTTTCTTACCATATAAGTTTGAATCTATCTCATATGGTGGATCAAGATATAAAAATGCATTTACAAGATCTGTTAGTAAAATTTCATAGGAGTCATTTGTAATCGTCCATCGTTGGATGATTCTACTATACTGGGGTAGTTTGGTAATGCCTCGCACGGTGAAGTTTTGTCTTGATGCTTGCTCTGAAAAAGATGAAGACTCAGTAAGACCACTGAAACTACACTTATTGACGATATAGAAAGCAACAGCACGTTCGAGATCGGTAAGTCCTCTATCATGTAGAATAGACTTGCTATCCTCGAAGAGTACTCTGCAGTCGGTTGTGTTTCCTTTGATATCTTTGAGTTTGGACGCAATTTCATCTCCCTGTTTTTGTAAAATTTGCCAAAAGTTTGTCAATGGTTCATATAAATCATTGACCCAGATGTTCAAGTGTGGAAAAGCAATACTGATATGTAATGCTACAGAACCACCACCTAGAAATGGTTCACGATACTCCTTACAGTTTGAAAGGTTAGGAAAGAAATTCTTGATTTTACCAACTGCTCTAGACTTACCACCCGGATATCGTAATGGTGTCTTGAGATTGGTCATTTGAATTCACACTCCATCATAATTTCAGTCATCGCTGCCAAGAGATTGATCTCCTGATCAGCAACAAAAGCACCTTGGTATTGATACTTTGCCACAACTAATACCGCATGTGGTATAGTTGCAGGTTTCAATACATTATACAATGAATCGTAAATATTTCTCAGTATTGTGTTGGGATCATTATCTAAGTTCTGTACAATCCACTTTCTTACATTAGGAAAGTCTTTCTTCTCAAGATATCCCATCAATTCTTTTGTGTTTACATCTGATAGTTTAGATAATATACCAGTATCAATCTCTCCTCCTGCTGCATATCTCTGCACCTCGTTCAGTACTCTTCTCCAATCAGGGAAGTGTGTTTGAATTACTGTTGCTAATACTTTTTTATCTGCTGTAACTTCTTCTAAAGATAATATCTCGTTCAATCTTTTGAAGAACTGTGCTGCTATTGTTTGTTTCTCTTTACCATCTACACTAAAATCTATAACCGTACATCTAGAATGCAATGGTTCTATGATTCTGTTCTTGTAATTGCACGTAAAAATGAATCTGCAGTTTTTATAAAACTGTTCAACATTTGCCCTAAGAAGTAATTGAACATCGTGGGTGGTGTTGTCTGCCTCGTCAATGATGATAACCTTATGCTTGCCCCTTGACGTAAGGGAAACAGTAGAGGCGAAACTCTTAGCTTGATTACGCACGGTGTCGAGAAACCTACCTTCATCCGATCCGTTTATAACATAACTATCTAGTCCCATCTGTTTACATAGTGCCTTTGCCACAGTGGTCTTTCCTATACCGGGAGGTCCAGATAGGAGCATGTTCGGTAGTTCACCCTTTGCTAGAAAGTCATTGAATGTCTTCTTGATTCTCTCAGGTAGAATACATTCATCAATTGTCTTGGGTCTGTATTTTTCAACCCATATAAAATCTCTATCCAAAGTCATCAATAATCAAGTTTGCAGAAATAGCAATTCTCTTTCCTTGTGTCTCAGGGACAGAATGAAAGAGAGATCCGTTCCATAATAGTAGTGTACCAGATTTCGGTTTGATTCGCAACATGTCAAATCTTATAGGTGCAGAATCCTCATCTGCATATGCATAGTAACAAGATGCCCATGTGCAAGGATAGTGAGTATGTCTTATAGTATGATCACCTTGCTCATACATCAGTGCCCAAAAATCTTGAACCTTGTATGTGCATATCTGTAGTCTACTAAAAAATTCTGGATCAGATATTCTTGCTTTATCTACACCATCTAATATTTTATCAATATAAGGATCAAATAATTTTGTTTGTTTGTGTGTTTTGTATGAACTTCTCCATGCCTTCACATTAGAAACTTCACCATCGGGGAACTTGTTTCTATGTTTCTGTATGTCTTTGATAAGTTGGTCATTGTCAATATCCAATTGTATAGAATACACAGGCATATTGACCATGCACCTATGTTTTACCACATCCATTCTGGTCTTCTTGATGGGTCACGTAGATAATTATCTCTTGCCCATGGTTTTGAAAAAATGTAGTCTTTGTATTTTGTAAAGATGTCTTTGCTGTCATCATATTTGAACTCATCAGGTCCTGCAAACACAAACTCTGTAGGATCAGAATCTTGTCGTGGGAATATTGTGTCAGCATGTTCGATAGTGGATTGACAACTATGTCTTTTACCATACCTATGTGTGTACTCATCACACAATGCTAGACCATGTAGAATCAACCACGTAAAATTTTGTTGTGCCCATATGGTGCATGGATGATTACGAAATGCACCCTTGGCAGTTTTGTATGGTGTGCCATCTAGTTTAGGTAAAGCACCTAAGTTATAACCCCACTCAGGTGATGCTACGATAGATAACATTTGACATGTCTCAAGTGGCATCTTGACAATGTGTTTGTCAGGTAGCACCTGTGCAGATACAACAGGATCAGGGTTGGTAACAAATATATTCATTTCTTTTTCTCCTCCCAGAGATATACGAGATATAATCCTAGTATAACCCAGAACGCTATCTCTAGTCCATAGTTGTTCATAATAAAAAAATAATTTACCTGCGAAGATCTCGAAGATGTTCTATAATGTCATCTCGAATCCACATAAGTTCATTATAGCACTTCTGGTTGTGAGCACAACCTCTCAGTGCATGGTCTGGTTTGTGAACACTCTCTATAAAAATATCGAGAGCACGGTTCCATCTCTGGTCTTGGTCTTCTTTCGGGATACTGTTCTGGTCTTTCATAGGTCGGTGGTGTGTGATGATCATTCCAATGTCGAACGTTACCGGCAATGATGAATGAGTTTGTAATAACAAGTTGTAAAAAAATCATAGATCTGATGACGCATATTATATTATCATAATCCTTTGTGGTTTCATCTTGGAAAGATCCTAGAGCATATTTCCAGATCTTCCAAAACTCAGTCATTGAATTCGTTATATACTCCCTCTAGTATATCACCTTGTCCTGCTAGTTTTTGTACAAGCAATGGTACGTCTACTTGATATGCTGTAGCAGTATGTGCTAATTGATTTGTTCTATCTGTCATAAGAAGATCAATCAAAAAATCACACTCTTTGAGATTCAATTTGTTTCTGAGTTCAGTCATCATGATCGTCCCATGGATCTGTAAGATTTTGATTGGCAAAGAATCCTTTATAGATTCCATAACCTGATAATAATATAGTCAACACTGCTATTGAAATTGGCAGTGTGATAGATGGATCTGCTGTACCGTGAGGAATCATATGCCTAAAAGTTTACGTTGACGTTCAAAATATCCATGGAGAATCCATGAACTACTATTCATTTTATCTGTACCACCGATACCAAATTCAAATGATACTCTTGGATTGTTTTTATATTCTTCATACTCTGGTGTATTTGTTTTACCTCTGTCACCACCATTACAGAATATCACCTCAGTAGAAATGTCTAGGCATTTTGCAATAGCACCACAAGCAGAGTCATCAGCATCGTCCCATGATATTACAGCATCAACCATGTCTAGATGACGTACAATATCTGCACGTTCAGTCCAACACTGAAAGTATTGTCCTTTCTTTCTCTTCAACCAAGGATCTCCATTCAGTCCTACAACAAGATAGTTTGAAAGGTCTTTTGCTCTTTTGAAATACTGGAGATGACCACTATGAATAGGGTCAAAACCTCCAGTAACTAAACTGAGACGATCGCAAAACATTAGTTGTAAGTAGAATCAGGTTCTAGTGCTACGAAGTATGTAAGATTATATGCTACGTTGTGGAATCTAGCAAGGTTTGCCTTAGATATACTGACCTGATATGATCCTTTGATAAGTTTGATGTTCTCCATCTTGAAGTTGAATGAGAACTCATGCTCTGTTGATCCAACTACAATTGTATAGTCATTAGATGTATCGTTTCTACGATCACTTGTAACAACCTTCACAACTCCTGCTTCACCTACAACTGATAGATCAGGAAGACCTAGTATATTTGCAGAGTGAATAAGTTTCTTTACCTGAGTCTCATCAAGATTGAAAGATACTTCCTCACTAGGGAGTGCCATCTCTTTTTCTGGTGGTGAGATAATCACATCAGGATCTGAGAAGAAATATTTTGAACGAGTTGCCTTACCTTCCTTGATAGAAGCATACTGCTCTGATGTGATATCAATATCAGGATCCTTGTACAACACATCAATAGTTGTGATGAATTGAGGTAGATCATAGATTGCAAAGTCTGAAGGTATCTCTTCGTCAATCGTTGCTTCAGCAAGAATGTTTTGCATAGGCGAGATAGTTCTTATCTTCTTTCCTTTCTTGAACGATAGAGATTGATTTATCTCCGTGAAGTTCTTTAGGATTGCCTTCGTTTTATCGGATAACTTCATCATAAGTTTATTGTTTCAATTCATTATAGTACAAAAAAAGCAGACCGTCAAGATCTGCTTTCTGATTATTCAGTTTTGTTATTAGACCAGTACACCTGTTATTGTACTGATGCTTGCTGCCACCATGAAGATATATGGTACAACTTTGAGGGGTACTGGATGCCTTGTCATTACACGTAACCGGGAATGATTTGACCTGTTGTTAGGTATGCACCTAGTCCTGCGATGATGCCGAGCATAGCAAGTCTGCCATTTAGTTTCTCAGCAAATGTTTTTGATTCTTTGTCAGACACTTAGAAAATACCGGGGATGATGTTTCCTGTTGTTGCGTAAGCACCTACTGCTGCTACGAAACCAAGCATTGCTGCCCAACCGTTGAATCTTTCTGCTTCTGGAGTCATTGTTTTTACCTGTTGTTTGTGTGAATTTGTTGACATTCGTTAGAATCCTAAGATTCCACCGAAGAAAAAGTTTCCTGTTGTTGCATAGGAGATAAACCCTGCAACTAATCCGACCATCGCCCATCTTCCGTTGATCTTCTCTGCATTCTTTGCATAGGACTCATACGAAATACTTTCGTCAATATAAGGTTGTACCTCAGTTGGGAATGCATTTTGGCGTCCGCCTGATTCTGTTGTAACAGTCATAAACTTTTTGTTGTATATTAATATATAGCGTAACAAAACTTTACACAATTGTCAAGTAAGAAAAAATAATCTTATATATAAACTTTTCTTATCACCAATCCTCTTCCATTTCTATTTGTTCTACAGGACAAGGTGGTGTTGTTCTGTGATAATTGACATGCATCAACTCTATAAAGATAAGAGAGCAAATCAATATCATATTGATCTGAAACAAAGGATTTTTGAGTAGATTCATTACATAAAAAAACCCTCCGAAGAGGGTTTGTGTTTTTTTATATAGGGTTATAAACTGGGGTCATGACCCCACCCTCCGGATCATCATCGTCATCATCAGAAGCACGTAGAAACAATTCTACAAAAACAAGAATTCCAATAGGATAGAAACACCAAAGTACTGCCTTGAATGCAGAAATGTCTACTGCCTCCATAACTTAGAATGTGTATTTTGTACCGATTTTACCAGACCAGTCAACGTTATCGTTGTTAGTAGCACCGTAGATTTCTCCGTATAGTCCTACCTTTTCTGTGATCTGCTTTCCACCACCAAGGTATCCTGCTAGTTCAACGTCGCCAAACTCATCAGCAGTTTCTGTGTGCTGAACAGTTGGACCACCTGAAACATACCATGAGATTCCGTTTGTTGTTAGTCCTTCGTAACCAACTTGAAATTCAACATTACCTGAAGTATATGTACCGTCTGGATATGATCCATTTGCTTCTATATTAACATATGGACCTGCAATAGCAGCACCAGAAATTAGAAGTGGAGATGCAGCAAGTGCTGCGATTGTAGATTTTGTAAACATTTGTATCGTATTTTCTCGCATGGACAAAAAAAACGCCCTGCGGATGACATCTCCCCCGACATGGGGTGATGGTTTACGTAGGGGCACGATCTTTCGATCCCTTTGTAATGTTATTTAGACTATCACGATTGTTCGGTTTTGTCAACCCCCCTTAGAATTGAGAATCCTTTGACCTTTTTGAACTCAAGAATAGCATTGAACTTCTCTACTAAGTCCTGCTTATGACTGATAACAAATACATTAGCATCCTTTATAACATAACGAATAATCTTTAGGAACTCATCTGTACCCAGACCATCAAGTGAGGAATCGAACACCTCGTCCATGATAAGAAGATTAGTCACAACACTATTCTTCATCCTTGCTATCTCTCTCCATGTGAATAAAAGAGCAAGGTCAATCCTCATCTTCTCACCTTCAGAGAATGATGGGTATGAAAATTTATCGTGTATAGGTGACTCTATCTTCTCATTGAACTCTTCATCAAGTGTAAAGTTGATGTAGAAGTCCATCATCTGCAAGTACTTGTTGACCTGTTGATTGATAAGAGGAATGTATTTCTTGATGATAGAACTCTTGACACCATCATCTTTTAGCAGTATGTTTGCTTCTTGGAAGTATTCGTAATTCTCTTTTAGGTCTCCGTAATCAGCAAGGACTTGTTTTAGTGATGCCTTGTATGTACTTAGTTTCTCATGTTCAGAATTTCTGTTTTCAAGTCTAGTGGTAATAGTTTGAATTTCTTGTTCGAGTTTACTAGATTGTTTTCTTGATCCAGTAATCCGAACATTTGTTTGAGAAATTTCATTTGATAGATTGGAGATCTCCTTTTGTATAGAAATAAATTGCTTCTCTCTAGATTCTGCATCTGAGATAGCATCTTCGATCTCTTGGAGGTTATCCGTGAAACCGGAGATTGTATTTTCTAGTTGTTCAATTTTATTTACACGAAAGTCTTCCTGTATGGTTTGTGTACATGTAGGGCATGATACATTGTCCTTGAAGAAGTCCCTTTCCTTCGTAGAATTTGTGTGTTTAGACTGTAACTTTCCTTTATATGTTCCTAGTTTTCTAAGAGTTTTTCCTGCATCGGTATAGTCTTTGATCCTTTCTTCTTTCATCTTTAGGTCATATAGAAGATTATCTACAAGAGTCTGATACTCTTCCATTTCATCCTCAAGATTCTGTATCTCCTGTCTCTTTGTGCTTATCTCTTCCTGTCCACTCTCTTCTATAGACTTGATAAAGTTTTGCTGCATGATGATCTTATCTGCAACACTCTCCTTCTTTAGATCTAACGTCTGTATACGAGTCCTGACACCCTTTACTTTCTCTTTTAGGATGTCTGACATGGTAGAGAAGACTCTGATGTCTAGGAGATCTTCTATAACTTCCCTTCTATGTGGAGCACTAAGTTGCATAAAGGGAACGAAAGAAGCAGACCCAAGTATAACAATTTGAGTGAACGATTTGTAGTTGAGTTTGAGTATTTGCTCTTCCAAAGACTTCTGTTGATCTTGTGCATTAGCATC
>Ga0209232_1001028_pt1 | contig 15794 bp, 12 predicted proteins | sample ETNvirenome_2_60_FD_184066 | JGI IMG/M metagenome (GOLD analysis project Ga0209232, IMG submission 184066) | Marine viral communities from the Pacific Ocean - ETNP_2_60 (SPAdes) (version 2) | ecosystem: Environmental > Aquatic > Marine > Oceanic | place: Pacific Ocean | collected 2013-06-22
CTTTAGCTACAACTGATACTGCTTATGCAAACATCAAAGTACCGATTGAATTTATTAAATCAAAGGAAGATGAAGGGAGAGAGATGAGACAAGCAAAGTTATATGTAACTCCTGATTTAATAGGAGGAAATCAGCCTACTTTCCAAGATGAAGTGACATTGACTTATGCAGGAGCAAGTCAAACAGCTCAGATTGTTGAGATAGACACAAAAAAAGGTGGTCAAGCTTACTTGTTTACGTTGTTGGTAAATTTCTAATGGGCAAAATATCAAAAAAAATAAGAGAAAAAATACAACAAGATCTTGATCAGTCTTTTAATGAATTTATTCGTTTTGCTTTAGATGGTTTACCTGAAGCAAGTCCTCAATGGACTGGATTTTTTGCTTCTAGTTGGACTGCTACTAGAAATAGATTGAGTCCAAGTCAGGGGGATTTTGTTAGAGACTATGAACCTTGGGCAGCTATTAAGAAGATTAAATTAAGTACTCTTAAGTCTTACCCTCCCTATGTTTCTCCTCGTTTTGATTTCAAACCAAATTTCAAGTTTGGAGAGACTGTTTATATTGGCAACAAGACCGAATACGCTAAATATGCTCTTGCATCTCCTAAAAGTAATTTAATTCCTTACATAGGACAGTTAGGTTCCGTTGCTAAAGAAGTATTTAGAACACAAAAAGGTGCAGGGCTTAGAATTGCAGAAAGCTCTTCCTCTCGCATTAGGTACAAAGCATTATGACTCTTACTACAACCAGAGCAGCTTTTGAAAAGGCAATTACCGATGCTGTTGCAAGTAGCAATCCTGCAATAAAAATAATTTATGACAACATTCCTTATACTTTGCCAGGAAAAACTAAAAAATATCTAGCGATAAAAATTAGTTTCAGTCAATCAACAATCCAGCCTCAAGGTGCTGCTGTTGATTTTTACACAGGGACAATTCAATGTAATCTTTATGTGCCGAGAAATAAAGGAACATCTGAAGTTTCAGCGATGGGAGAAGCAGTCATTGACGGTTTGATTTCTGTTAATAAAGCAAATTATGTTGATACTTACAGTTGTAATCCCAAAGTTTCGGAGGTCGCTGGCCCTTTAATGGTTGAAACAGAACAAGAATCTCATTATTTAGGAATAATCTCTTGTCAATTTTCTGCCAATGCTTGAATAATATTGTATTATATACATGAAACTAAGGAACTCTATGACAGACAGAGCAGTTGATCTCCTACGCAACAAATTTGGAGTTAGTCAGCTATATACCTACGATGTAAAACAGGAAGGTGAAGTTATTCTTTCTATTTTCTGGCATCCTTTAACGATTGCAGAAAGAGAATCAATCCAAAAGAAATCAGGTTCAGAGGACGCTAATGAATTTGCATTAGGTCTGATGATAGAAAAAGCTTTAGATAAAAATGGTAAAAGGTTATTTGCTGATGGAGACAAGGCTATTTTAAGAAGAGAAATTGAAGCTTCTATTCTTCAAGAGATACAATTAGAAATGCTTGGATCAGGAGAAAAGGCAAAAGTGGAGGACGCTAAAGCGGAATTGAAAAGCTAGAGGCGATTGGTATTTTCTTTTCGCCTTGGCTAAAGAGCTTGGGATGACAGTTAATAGGTTATGTAATGAACTAAGTGCAGAGGAAATGACAGGATGGGCTGCTTTTTTTGAGTTAAAGAACGAAAGAGATGAAAAACAAATGGAAGAAGCGAAATCAGGTAGCAGCAGAGTTATGAGATAGGATTAGAATAATGAAATAAAAAGTTCTGGTACGTTGTGGCGATCCAAGACATTACCTTAGTTGTAAAGACGAAGGTAGATCAATTAAATAAATTAGAGAAGTCTATTGATACTGTTGAGAAGAAGATTGGGAAGGTATCGAAGAAAGTTATTGTTTTAGATACATCGAAGGCTGTTAACAATGTAGAAAAACTCAATAATTCTTTAGAAAAAGCAAGCAGATTCGTTAAGCGTTTTAGTCAAGAAGCGAAAGGTTTTACAGGAGTAAGGGCTATAAGCAATGAGTTGGGGATGATGAACCAACAACTTGCTCAAGCAAGGAAAGCTTTCAATGATACAAGTGCCGCAATGAAGGCATATAAAGAGGCAACTGGAAAATTAGACCAAGCAGATAAGAATCGAATAAGGACAACTCAGCAACAAAATGCTGCGTTATCAATTTTAGCTATTACATATAAAAAGTTAAGGATAGAGAATGATGCGTTTGTAGCTGCTCAAGCTAGAGCTTTCCAGAAGCAAGGCGGAGGAGAAGATTCTATAACTGGTGGAGATACATTTGGAAGCATAAAGAAAAGGGTTGATGCCTTCAAGAAATGGCCTGAAACTCTAGATTCTTCGGCAAGAGCATTACAAGAAGTCAATTTCTTGCTAAATCTTGCAGTCAAAGATAGTAAAGCTTTCAACCTTTTAGCTAAGACAAAGATTGAGCTAGAGCTAAAAGAGAAAGGAATTTTAGATGCTATTACTGGGGAAAAAGAGCAACAAACACAGGAAGAAAAGAAACAAGTCACTTGGATCGAAAAACATATTAAAGAATTAGAGACTTTAAAGAGAAGTTATAGTGATTTAGGAAATATAGGTTCTCAACTTAAAAGTATTTTTAGCACTTTAGGTTTAGGAACCAAACTAGGGTCTACTGCCGCCTTGTTTGGTGGAGGAATGGTTGCCTCTGATATTGGCAACTTAATGGGGGGAATAGGTTTAGGTGGAACAGGAATTGCTAAATCTTTAAAAAGCGTAGGTCAAACGACATCTATCCTTGCCAGTGTTGATGCGATAGGAAAACTAGCTTTAGGCGCACAGGGACTGGCTGTTGCAGCAGATCAAGGAGCAAGAGCTATTTTTGAAATGGAACGGACGTTAGCTAAGTTCATTCCTAAAGCATGGGAGTTTGCAACAACTCAAGGTCGAAGAGGTTGGGATAGGCATAGTGCTGCGTTAGGAGAGCATGGTGGAGCAGGAATTAGACCAGCAGATTTAGCTTCTTTATTCCCTCCATTTATGCGTATGTCGGCAGCAATGGCTCTGCCAAATGAAGCGAAAGATGATGCTTTGTTTACTCAAAGAAATTCTTTAAAAGTTGCACAAGATAGATTAAAGGCATTAAGTCGTATAGGACTAGAGGCGGACGAATACGCAGATACAGCTTTATATATAAGAGAGATTGAAAGAAGTATTACAGATGAGATAAAAGAGAGAGAATTAACTTTACAACGAGCGACAGATCTAACAAGAGGAAACTTAACTCCTCAACAGAGAGAAAGAGCATTGTTTAAAGCTGAAGGAGCTGCTGGAAGGTTCAAAAAAGGAAGGCCAACAGGCTTTGCGGCGTGGTCTGCGGAAGTTAGTGCAGCAGAAAAAACTCTTAAATGGGAAAAGAAAAAAAGTGGCGAATTAATAAAACAATCTGAGTTAATAAGTAAAAACAATAAGTTAAGAGAAAAAGCAGAACGTCAAACTAAATCTTTATTTACGACAGAGAAGAAGAGAAATAGAGCTTTAAGAGCAAGGTTGAAACTTGCAGGTAAAAAAATGGGAATGAGTACAAATACAAAAGATTTAGAAAGCATGATGCTTGGAGCAGGTTTTCCTCTTTTATTTGGTGGAGGCGTTGGATCTGTTGGAGGTAGTATTGCAGGTTCAGGATTAGCAGCGATGTTTGGGGTTAGCGGATTTGGGCCTCAAATATTTGGTAGTGCAATAGGGCAGATGCTAGAAACTGCTGTTTTAAAAGCTTCAGAACTAGGAAAAGCACTTTCGACTTTGAGTATGGATGGACTTAAAGAGTCAGGTATTCGTTTTACTGCTGAATTAGAAAAACAAGTTAATTTACTTAAAGAGGCTGGTGAAATAGAGAAAGCTAGGGAAGTAATAAATGCCCAAGTACAGATGCAAATAGGTGCATCTGGTGGCTCGCTTAAAGATATAAATGGTGCAGTTAATCTTCTTAAGGCAGGTTGGGATGACCTTGTGGGGGCTGCTGGTGCGTTTTTAGGGATAGTCAGTGCGCCACTTCTTGTTGCTTTAGGTGCAATCCTAAAAGTTGTAGCGATGATATTCCAAGGATGGAATATAGCTCTTGGTTGGGCGAGGGAGTTAGTAGTAGCAGTCACAGACAAACTTGCTCCAGGGTTAGGTGAGAATGTGAAAATTATGATGGATCAATTTAATCCTGCATTACAAGAAGCAATATTAAAAGCACAACAGTTAGGACGGGAGATGAGGAGAAATGCAGCCGTATTAGTGGAAGAATTGTCAATTAGAGGGCAGATGCCAATAGGTAATACATTTGAAGATCAAAGAACAAGAGCTTTTGGGCAGCATTTTATTGCAACGAATAAATTCGATACTGAAACTGAAACACAAAGGAAGGCGTTAAGGAAAGAGCATGGTTTGTTTTTTGATGAAGAGGCTTTTAATGTAAAAAGAGCAGCAGAAAAAGATCTTTTATATCAAAGTCTTTTGGACAAATTGAAAAAGATAACCCAAGCAGAATTTAAAAGTTCAGAAGCATTAGAAAGAAACATTGAATTTCTTAAGGATCAAAACAAGATAACAGAGAAAATTAATGCAGCGAAGAAGATCGGAGACAAAGATCTTGTATTGAGATTACAGGCTGAAAAAGAAATAGGAGCAATAAAACAAAGATCATTGGAAGAGCAACTAAATGCGAAGAGTCCGAGGGAAAAAGAACTAGCGATAGAAAAGGAAGTCGTAGAGATCAAAAAAGTTCAGTTGAAACTAGATGGACAATTAATAGACAAATCAAAAGAATTATCGAGTGAACAACAAAAGCTTAAGGCGGTGTACGCCTCAATTGGAACTTCTATTAGAGATGGATTAGTCGAGGGAATTAACGCCGCAATAGATGGAACGAAAACATTAGGAGAAGTCGCTTCAAATGTTTTCAAGAGAATAAGTAATGCGTTAATGACTTACGGTATTGATATGGCACTGATGGGACTAACTGGAGGAACCAGTGGTTTCTTTGGTCAAGCTCTTGGTTATGGAAAGAGAGCAGCAGGAGGCCCAGTAAAAGGAGGATCACCTTATGTTGTAGGAGAAAAAGGCCCAGAATTATTTGTTCCAGGTTCAAGCGGTAATATCGTTCCAAATCACGAAATGGGAGGATCAAATATCGTGGTTAATGTTGATGCTTCTGGATCGGCTGTTGAGGGTAACGAAGGGCAAGCTGCTGAATTAGGACGTATGCTAGGTGCAGCAATTCAAGCTGAATTGATTAAAGAAAAACGACCTGGAGGACTCTTAGCAGGTACACGTTAATGGCAACCTTTCCTAACATCGCTCCAACATACGGAGCAAATCAACAAAATTCTCCAAGGACAACAACTGTTCAATTTGGTGATGGTTATCAGCAAAGATTATTAGTGGGTATGGCAAAGAACTTAAATCCTAAAGTTTGGAGATTAACTTGGAAGGTTTCTGAAACTGATGCAGATACGATTACTGAATTTTTAGATGCAAGAGCAAATGATTCTGCAAGTTTTGATTGGACTCCGTTAGATGGATCGTTTGTAAGAAAATGGATTTGTTCTAACTGGAGCAAATCAATTACTTATTTAAACAGAGCTACTATTACTGCAACTTTTCAAGAGGTATTTGAACCCTAATGCCAGTACCTGTCTCAGAATTACAAGGAATCAATCCAACTGCAATTGTTGATTTATTTCAACTGCATTTAGACAGTACATTGCATGGTTCTAGTGATATTCATTATTTTCATAATGGTACAAGTACAAATGATGCTGCTGATATTTTATTTGGAGGACAAGCTTACATTCGATTACCTATACAAGCAGAGGGATTTGAATATAAAGCAGGACAATCAGGTACTTTACCTCGACCAACTTTAAGAGTTAGTAATTTATTTGGAACGATTACATCTATTTTGAATGAAGTTAATGAGACAACGGCTGGAAATGATTTAACAGGAGCAAAAGTAATAAGGATAAGAACTTTAGAGCGTTTTATTGATACGATCAACTTTGGTACTGATGGCTTTCTAGCTTCTGAAAATACAATTGAAGACGGGATAACTGGAGAAGATGGTAGTACTTTAAGGATGGAGAATGCTGAGAACCCACATGGAACTCCTGATAGTTCTTATGAGCTACCGCAGGAAATTTATTTTGTAGACAGGAAATCAGCAGAGAATAGAGAGGTCTGTGAGTTTGAGTTAGCAAGTGCATTAGATCTTGCAGGTGTTCGTTTACCTAAAAGACAATGTTTACCTGCTGATTTTCCTGGTATTGGAACATTCCATAATGGATAAATGGAAAGTCGATGCGTTAGCAGCAGCGAAAGAATCTGATCCAGCAGAAGCTTGTGGTTTATTAGTTGTATTAAAGGGAAAAGAACATTATTGGCCTTGTAAAAATTTAGCGGATAGCAGGTACGATCAATTCATTCTTGATCCAACAGATTATGCAAATGCGGAAGATGCTGGAGAAGTTTTAGCTGTTGTTCATTCTCATCCTCAAACGCCTCCTACACCTAGTCAGGCAGATCTTATTTCTTGTGAAGCCAGTAAATTACCTTGGCATATTGTTAATCCAAAGACAGAATCATGGCATTATTTTGAACCATCTGGATATAAAGCAGGATTATTAGGAAGACCGTGGGTTTGGGGCGTTACTGATTGCTGGAGTTTAGTTAGGGATTATCAAAAGGAAAGAGGGTTTGATTTGAGAGATTGGGAACGTCCAAATGAGCCAGAAAGCTTTCGTCTTAATCCAATGTTTGATGACTGTTGGAAAGACACAGGATTTAGAGAAATGGAACCAGACGAGCCATTAGAAGAAGGTGATTGTCTGTTAATGAGTATTAGAGGTAAGGGATTAAATCACATAGGAGTCTATGCAGGGGAGCAAGAATTACTTCATCATTTACAAGGAAGATTGAGCAGTCGTGATCTTCTTGATGAATGGTTGATAAAATGTATAGGTAGGAGGATAACTTTACGCAATGCTTAGAAAAATCAAACTTTATGGGCCTTTAGCAAAGTTTTTAGGCAAAAGAGTTTTAAAAGCAGATGTTTCTAATGCAGCAGAAGCTGTTCAATTCCTGGTTGTTAACTGGCCTGAATTAGAAAGGCACATGCACGATCAGTATTACAGGGTTGAGCTTGCTGGAACGGATTTACATTTAGATGAATTACATTATCCAGCAGGAGCAGATGACATAAAAATTGTTCCCTGTGTAGCTGGAGCTGGAGGAGGATGGGGAAAAGTAGTTTTAGGAGCAGCTTTAATTGGAATGGCTTTTGCTACTGGTGGTGTGACGGCTGCTGCTTTCTTCAAAGGAGCTGCTGTTGAAGGATCTTTAGCTGCGGCTGGGATGTTAACAAAAGCAGCCGTTTACATGGGAGCAGGATTAATGCTTAGTGGAGTTGCTGACATGTTAGCTCCGACTCCTAGAACACCAGAGTTTGAAGAAGACGTACAAAATTCGTTTTATTTTAGTGGAGTTGTCAATTCTGCAAGACCTGGCACTCCAGTCCCTGTATGCTATGGAGAGGTTCTAACAGGGTCTACGACCATATCAAGTTCCGTTGATGTCAACCAGGTGGAAGTATGACTCAAATTATTGGTTCTGGTGGTGGAGGTAAAGGAGATAAGGGAGGAAATAAAACTCCAACAACAGCTCCTGACTCGTTAGACAGCAAAAGTTACGCAAAAGTTTTAGATTTATTATCTGAAGGTGAAATTGAAGGATTAAAAGATGGACATAAATCTATTTATTTAGATAATACTCCATTACAAAATACTGATGGAAGTTATAACTTTGAAGATGTAACTATAACAACAAGAGAAGGAACATCAAGTCAAACAAAAATAAACGGATTTGATGAGGCTTCTAATACTATTTCTGTTAATACTGAGGTAACAAAAACAGGAGATGGAACTCCAGAAAACCCAAATATAGGTGTAACAAGGACAGTTTCAACTTCTGACTCACATGATGCAGTCAGAGTTCTTATCAGAATCCCTGCGCTTCAAAAGATAGAAGATGATGGAGACATTATTGGAACGTCAGTAGCAATTAAAATCCAAATGCAAGTTGATGGAGGTGGTTTTGTTGATAAAATTTCAGAAACAATTACAGGGAGAACAGGTGATCAATATAAGAAATCTTATTTAATAACATTACCTGCTACTTATAGTACTGGTGTAGAAATAAGAGTTTTAAGAACAACAGACAATTCAGGAGATGCCAAACTTCAAAATGCAACTTTTTTCGATAGTTATGTTGTTATTACTTATACAAATAATACTTATCCAAACTCTGCGTTAGCTGCTATTCGTGTTAATGCAGAACAATTTAGCAGTATTCCTCAAAGGTCTTATATCATCCGAGGAATTAAAACAAAAATACCTAACAATTGTACTGTTGATAGTAATACTGGGCGTTTAATTTATGACGGAACAGCATGGAATGGTACGTTCCAAGCTGCAACTTGGAATAGCTGTCCTGCTTTTGCACTTTATGATTTATTGATTTCTAATCGTTATGGGCTTGGCGATCATATTAGTGAAAGTCAGCTTAGTAAATTTGATTTTTATGCTGCTTCAAAATATGCGAACGAATTGGTTGCAGATGGGTTTGGAGGATCAGGACAAGAGGCCAGATTTTCATGCAATATCGCAATAAGAAGTAGAGCTGAAGCTTTTGATTTAATCAACTCAATGACCTCTGTGTTCAGAGCGATGAGCTACTGGAGCGCAGGAAGCTTGGCTATTTCTCAAGATAAGCCAGTTACTTCTAGTTCTTGTTTATTTACTCTTGCAAATGTAACTCCAGAAGGTTTTGTTTATCAGGGCAGTAGTCAGAAGACAAGAGCAACAACAGTTGTAGTGAAATATTTTGATATGAACCTTAGAAATTATGCGTATGAGGAAGTGAAAGATGACGCAAGTATGTTTAATGGCATAGCGAAGTACGGAAAAATCGTAAAGAACGTAGAAGCTTTTGCTTGTACCAGTAGGGGGCAAGCGAATCGGGTCGGGCGGTGGATGATCTACTCGGAGGCTCAAGAAACTGAAACCGTCACGTTTGCAACCAGTATTGATTCAGGAGTTATTTGTAGGCCAGGTCAAGTTATAGATATTGCTGATCCTGTTAAAAGTGGGTTTAGAAGAGGAGGCAGGATTAAAGCTGCAACAGTTTCTGATATTACGGTAGATGGAACAAATGGAGTTGATACTGATTTACCTCAAGGAGATTCACTTGGATATACAAGAACACTTCATGTTCTTCAGCCTGATGGATCGGTTGAATCAAGACCAGTTAGTAGTATTAGTGGTTCTATCATTACAAGTGAGACTGATTTTTCCACTGCGCCTAACGTAAATAGTCTTTGGATATTAGAAACAACTGGAGGAACTCCAGCTCAAAATATTCAAACAACTCAATGGAGAGTTATATCAGTTACCGAAGAAGATGGAAATGTTTACGCTATCAATGCTCTTTCTTATAACAGTTCAAAATATGCAAATGTTGAATCAGGTGTTGCTTTAACAGTAAGAGATTTTAGTAACCTAAATGAAATTCCTGCTGCTCCTACTAATCTAAGAATATTTGAACAGTTATATAAAAAAGGAGATGAAGTTAGAAGTAAAATTATATTCTCATGGGATGCAGTTTTAGGTGTTAATGAGTATGAAGTGAGAACTAGAAAAGATTCTGGAACGTGGAGTGTTCATAGACAACAAGGCCCAGATGATGAAATTTTAAATATTACTTCTGGTACTTTTGCAGTGAAAATATTTAGTTTAAATGCAGCAAGAGTTCCATCTTCGACTGCTTTAACTGGAAGTCTTACTGCTGTTGGTAAAACTCGTCCTCCAAGCAATGTTACTAACTTTGCTTATACGTTGGATGCAAGACTTGGATTTATTCTTCATTGGGACAAGTTAGTTGCTACTTATCCTTATTTTGATGATTTAGATGTTGTTGGGTACGAGATACGAACCAGTGATGCTGAATGGGGTTTAGCAAATAATGATTATTACAATCCTGCAAGTCCTGTTTCTGGAGAGAACTTAATAGCAAGAGTTACTGCCAATACTTATAACCTTGGTTTTACTCTTGCTGGATCTCAAGGCTATTGGATCAAAGCTTATGACAGTCAAGGACAATACAGTGCGACTGCTGCTTCTCTTTCTATTTCAATATCAATACCTGTAGCTCCAGATGCTTCTATTACTTTTGAAGGAGATAATGTTGTTATTACTTGGGAAAAAGTTTCAACGACAGGAAGATATGCTATTTCTCATTATGAAGTTTCAAAGAGTTCTACCTTCGCAACTATTCTTGAAAAATTAGATACAACTGTTTATAAGAGAAAAGTTGATTTTAGTGGTGGTGCAACATTTTATGTCCGATCTGTTGATATAGCAGGAAATGTTAGTGCAGGAGATGTTCTTACGATTAGCAATGATCAGGCAGATGAATATGGATTAGCTGTTAACTACAACAGTGGAACTTCTGTTGAGATGACGTGGACAAATAGAGATGGAAGCACACCTACTGTTGCTTATGAATTAGCTCATAGTGCTACTACTGTTGCTGATTTTGCTTCTGCAACAAGTAATCAGCAGGTAAGAGGAACAACATTCTCTTATGTTGTTGACTGGAATACAAATAAGAGATTTTGGATTCGTGCTTTAGACGCTCAAGGTAATACAGGAGCAGAAGAGTATAAAGATATTAATTTTACTTTGCCAAGTGTTGTTCCTAGTTTCGACACAGCTTTTAAAGGAGTTGGAGGGAATGCTCTTCTAAAAAGTGAATTAGAACTTACATGGGGGGCAGCAACGAGAGGGAGTTTAAATATTGATGAATATGAGGTAAGAAAAGGTGCTACTTTTTCTAGTGCTGCTGTCATTGCAACGATTAAAGGTTTATCTACAACGACACAGGTTGATTGGAATGGGACTCAAAAATTCTGGGTTGTAGCAAAAGATATAAATGGGAACTATGGTACTGAACTTTCACAAGAGGCAACTGTTACTCCTCCAGCAAAAGTAGGTTCTTTCGTCCAAGAAGTTATTGATAACAATGTTTTACTTAATTGGACAGAAGCAGAATCAATTCTTCCGATTCTTTATTACAACATTAAAAAAGGATCTAGTTACGCAAGTGGTTCAACCATAGGAACAAAGCAGGGATTATTTACAACTGTATTTGAGACTGTTTCTGGGACGTTTACTTACTGGATTGCAGCAATTGATTCTGCAAATAATGTAGGAGAAGCTGAACAAGTCAGTGCAACTGTTAATCAACCTCCAGATTATGTTTTAAGAAAAAATGTTGATAGTACTTTTGCAAGTCAAGCATCTGTTCCTACAACAGTAACCAGTTCAAATGCCTTTGCTGATGCAGGAAACTTATTTGTCAATGTAGATACAACAAGAACATATCAAGATCATTTTATTGGAACAGGGTCAGCAGGATCTCCTCAATTCCCAAATTGGAACTCTTATGGTGCAACTGCTATTTATGGACTCCCCTCTGCTACTTCTGGCTTTTATCAAGAAATTCTTGATTATGGAACAACTTTGGCAGGTACAAAAATAGTTCAAACTTTGACAGGAGCGCATGAAGCTGGTTCTACTTCTACTACTCCACAAATTTCTATTAGTACAGACGATACGACTTATACGGATTATCCAGGTGCAGCTACAACAGATGCAAGTAATACTCATAGTGCATTTGGAACCAATTTTAGATATGTCAAATTCCGTTATGATTTTGCAAGTGCAGGAAATGATGACTTATTAAAAATAAGTGCATTTAATATGAGATTAGAAACTAAACAAAAAACAGATTCAGGCAATGGATCGGCTCTTGCAAGTGATACTAATGGGACAGTAGTTAATTTCAGTACTCCAGCAGGAGGAGGCACTTATTTTGTAGATGTAACTTCAATCGTTGTAACACCAAAAGGAACAAATGCTTTGATTGCGATCTATGATTTCGTTGATGCACCTAATCCAACATCGTTTAAAGTGTTGTTATACAACACTTCTGGCGTTAGGCAGGATGGGAATTTCAGTTGGACGGCAAGAGGTAACTAATGGCTAACTGGAGTAATCCTCAACTCACCAGTACATATACAAATTTCTTAGCAGAAGTAAAAGCTAGGGACGATGATCTTGCTGTTCAGTTTTCCACTGGCACGATTAGTAATCAGCCAACAGGTGCGATCAAGTGGGATGACAGTGCAAATAGATGGAAGAAGTGGAGTGGAAGCGCATGGGGAGAACTCGCAAGCACTTACGCACTAACAGCCTTAACGACAACTGGCACTGCTGGATTTGGTGGAAATATAACAATCACTGGAACGGTAGATGCTTCCAGTACTGTTTCGGGAACAGCTTTTATTCCTGATGGAAATACCGTTCCTGCAAATGGTGTTTATCTACCTGCATCTAACAGGATTGGATTCTCAACAGGTGGTACGCATAGAGCTGCTTTAGATTCAACAGGATTAAAACTTGGATCGGGAACAGCCATTTGCAGGTTAGAAGTTGACGGTGGAATTAAAGTTAATGGAGGGACAGATCATGGATCTCATGGATATACGTTTAGAACGAATGACACAGATGGAGGAATGTATTCTCCAGCAGATAATAGTATTTGCTTTGAGACGAACGGTTCAAGAAGACTAAGTATTGTTAGTGACAAGGTTGGGATTAATTTAGATAATCCTGCAGCTCATTTTCATGTAACAGGTGGTGGAGGTGGTGATACCGATTTTCGATTAGAAAATAATGATGGATATTTACAGTTGACTGTTGATGCTGATAGAGCAAGATACCAAGCAGATGAGCATCAATTTAGAAATCAATCAGATAATTCAACTTGGGCAACTTTAAATAGTACTGGCTTCGGAATTAATAAAACTCCTGCTAAGAAATTAGATGTTAGTGGTGATGCTGAAATATCAGGAACTCTGACGGTTGGATCGCTGTCAGGCACAGCAACATTAGCAACAGATCTTGCTATCAATGCTTCAAATAAAATTTTATATCAGGCAAGTAATGGAAATAGCTCAACATTGGGTGCTGGCACATCTGGTCAATTCTTACAATCAAATGGTGCTTCTCTTCCTAGTTGGGAGACAATTTCAACAAATGGAGAAGTTCCGATTGGTGGTGTAATTATGTGGTCGGGATCTGTTAGTTCGATCCCTACTCATTGGAGCTTCTGTAATGGTCAAACTGTAAATGGTCACGTTACTCCAGACCTAAGAAACAGATTTGTTGTTGGTGTTCACCATGATGGAGCAGATGCTAATTGGCCTAACTTAGATGTAGGAGATACAGGTGGTAGTGCTGATGCAATAACAGTTAGTCACACTCACTCGACTAACTCCACTGGATCTCATGGTCACGGTGTTAGTGATCCTGGGCACCACCACGATTATGATCGTTGGTACAATCAAGAAGTTAAACATGGTGACGCTTCAAACAGACGTGCGCCACGGACATTAAGTACTACTTCTGATACTAGTAACAAAACAACAGGTATCTCGATCAACAGTGGTGGTTCTCACAGTCACTCTGTTAATAGTAGTGGTTCTTCTGGAACAGCTAAAAACCTTCCTCCTTACTACGCTCTTTGCTACATAATGAGAACTTCTTGAAGTATCAAAGTTCTATTCGGGATGATACAAGTTCTGATGCGTTTGAAGTTGAAATAGAATTTACATTATTAAAAACAGTTGATTGTAAAAATAGTAAATTAAAAAATATATATATTAACAAATTAAATCGTTTAAAAAATGAAAATTTTAATCGAGTAAAAATTCCAAAATTTACTTATTCTGTTGATGGTACTACTGTTTTTTGTATAATTGACTTTATAAAAGGCCAATATATTAATACATTAGAACAACAACAAATAATCTATGAAGATATTGTTTGTCGTAAGTCGGATTGGACTTTTGTTGATTACCATAATGCAAATTTCATTATTGAAGAAGGAACAGAAACTATTTATTCAGTAGATTTTCAATCATATCGTTTCCATCCTAATTTAGAAAAAAGAAAAAAAACTTGGGCTACTTATCTTCAAGATTCATAGAAATGTTCTTCTGGATTATCATTGCTCATAATAAAACTTGTAATAATATATTTATTTCCTTTAATAGGAGATAAACCTCTATGTGGATAATTCCAAGAAGCAGGAAAAAGAATTAATTTCCCTTTTGATGGAGTTACTTTATAGCCACATCCAAATTCAGTTTCACCTCCTTCTTCTACTTCATTTAGATACCAAATACAAGCAATTGTTCTTGTCCACCCGTCAGGATGAGTAAATGCGTCTACATGCCAATTGTAATAATCTCCTGGTTTGTATTCTTTGACGTTATATCCATCATCTTTTATTTTGTTAGACCAAAAAGCAATATTTAAAAATTTTTCTAGTTTTTCATTGTATTTATCAATTTCTATTTTTAATGAGTCAAAAAGAATCTGATCAATATCTTTCCAGTCATTCAAAACACTAATGTTTAAATCAATTGATTTTTTTACGTCTAATAAAACTTCTCCTGATGTTGTAATGCCTGGAGCTTTTCTTTCATCACGTTTGAATTTTAAAATAATCTCTTCACAAATTTCAGATTCTAAAGCATTAGGGTTTTCATGGATAAGATCTTTGAAATCTTTCAAATCTTCCTCTCTTCTGGGTTTGATAGGTATTATTAGACTATCCTAAAGAAGATCCAAGAGGGAAGGAAGTGGCTAACAGGAAAATTACGTCATTAGTAGCATTAGCGGCTCCTGCTACTGATGATGTTTTACCGATTATTGATATTAGTGAAACAGGTAATGATTTAAAAAATAAGAAAATAACATATGGGGAACTGTTTAAAAGTCTTCCTGATGGAACTGCCAGCGCACCATCTGTAGCATTTAACAGCGCAACATCAACAGGTTTATATCGTAGTGCAGCTAATGAATTATCAATAGCAACGAATGGTGGTCAAGCGATAAAAGTTGAATCAAATAATAAAACCACAATTTATGGAGATCTTGTAGTTACTGGATCTCAAACTACAGTTTCCTCTACAACAATCACTGTTGCTGATAAAAATATTGAGTTAGGGACAGGAAATAGTTCTGATTCTGGGGCAGATGGAGGTGGTCTAACTCTTAAAGGTGCAAGTGATAAGACTTGGAATTGGGTTGACAGTACAGATGCTTGGACAGCTAATCAGCATATTGATGTAGCAACTGGAAAAGCTTATAAGATTGCTGGTACTCAAGTTATTACAGCAACAACATTAGGATCTACTGTTGTCAATAGTTCTCTTACTTCTGTCGGAACTCTTGGATCGTTAACAGTTACGAACGCTGTCACCGCAGGTAGTTTAGATATTTCTGGTGGAGCTGATATAGATGGGACGTTAGAGGCTGACGCTTATACCGTTAATGGCACAGCATTGAATGAGTACATCGCTGACACAGTTGGAGCGATGGTTTCTAGTAATACAGAAACTAATATTACTGTTACTTATCAGGACGCAGATAACACTCTTGATTTTGTCATTGGCACGTTAAACCAAGACACAACTGGAAACGCTGCTACTGCAACTGCTCTTGAAACTGCAAGGACTATAGGAGGTGTCTCATTCAACGGTACTGCGAATATCAATCTTCCTGGTGTCAATCAAACGGGAAATCAGAACACTACAGGCAGTGCGGCAACATTAACCACAGCGAGAACGATAGGTGGTGTTTCTTTCGAT
>Ga0209232_1001030_pt1 | contig 15757 bp, 14 predicted proteins | sample ETNvirenome_2_60_FD_184066 | JGI IMG/M metagenome (GOLD analysis project Ga0209232, IMG submission 184066) | Marine viral communities from the Pacific Ocean - ETNP_2_60 (SPAdes) (version 2) | ecosystem: Environmental > Aquatic > Marine > Oceanic | place: Pacific Ocean | collected 2013-06-22
CGTCGTGGCGATCGCCGGCCGCCACGGCGGCTATGGCAATTTCGTCAAACTCAACCACGGTAACGGTCTCGGCACCGGCTATGGCCATATGAGCCGCATCGCGGTGCGCCCCGGCCAGCGCGTCAATCGCGGCCAGGTGATCGGCTATATCGGCTCGACCGGCCTGTCGACCGGTCCGCATCTCCACTATGAACTCTATCGCAACGGCCGCGCGGTCAATCCGTCGTCGGTGACCTTCGTCACCCGCGCGCTGCTCGAAGGCAAGGCGCTCGCCGATTTCCGCGCCCGCATCCGCGCCCTGACCGCGGTCGCGCCGGGCGCCGCGCTGACCCCGATCGCGCCGAAACAGGTCGAAGGGCCGAAACTCGGCAGCCTCGCCGATGTGGCGTCGAAGCGCGCCGAGGGTGGGATTTGATCCGTTATCCTCTCCCTTGATGGGGGAGGCAGCGAGACTTGCCAGCTTGCTGGCTTAGTCGCAGCGGAGGGGGTGCGCTTTCGGCCTGAGATGAAGGTGCAAGGACGCACCCTCACCCCCATCCAACTTCGCCTAATCGCTTCGCGATAAGGCTGCATATCCTTCCCCCATCAAGGGGGAAGGGATTATCGCCCCCAATATCCATTTGCCCCGCGCCCGCACCCCGCTATGCACGCCGCATGACCCAAGCCGCCTTTCCCGACCTCCGCCTCCGCCGCACCCGCCGCACGACATGGAGCCGCGCGATGGTGCGCGAGGCGACCTTGTCGCCGTCGAACCTGATCTGGCCGCTGTTCGTCTGCGACGGGTCGGGGACCGAAGAACCGATCGTCAGCCTGCCCGGCGTGTCGCGTTGGTCGGTCGATCGGCTGGTCGATCGCGCCCGCGACGCCGTGGCCGCCGGCATCCCATGCCTTGCGCTGTTTCCTTATACCCAGCCCGACCGGCGCAGCGCCGACGGCGCCGAGGCGCTCAACCCCGACAATCTGATGTGCCGCGCGACCGCCGCGATCAAGCAGGCACTCGGCGACGACATCGGCGTGCTCACTGACGTCGCGCTCGACCCTTATACCAGCCATGGGCAGGACGGGCTGATCGACGACCGCGGTTACGTCCTCAACGACGAAACCGTCGAGGTGCTCGTCGGGCAGGCACTCAATCAGGCGCGCGCCGGCGCCGACATCATCGCCCCCAGCGACATGATGGACGGCCGCATCGGCGCGATCCGCGAAGCGCTGGAGGTCGAGGGCTTCGGCCATGTCCAGATCATGAGCTATGCCGCCAAATATGCGTCGGCCTTTTACGGCCCGTTCCGCGATGCGGTCGGCTCGCGCGGCCTGCTCAAGGGCGACAAAAAAACCTATCAGATGGACCCCGCCAATGCCGAAGAGGCGCTGCGCGAAGTCGCGCAGGATCTGGCCGAGGGCGCCGACAGCGTCATGGTCAAACCCGGGCTGCCCTATCTCGACATCGTGCGCGCGGTGAAGGATCATTTTGCGGTGCCGGTCTATGCGTATCAGGTGTCGGGCGAATATGCGATGATCGAGGCCGCCGCCGCGGTCGGCGCGGGCGACCGCGACGCGCTGGTGCTCGAAACCTTGCTGGCGTTCCGCCGCGCCGGGGCATCGGGGGTCTTGAGCTATCATGCGCTGCACGCGGCGCGGCTGCTGAACGCATGATCGAAACCGAGCGGCTGGTCATGCGATCGTGGCGCGATGACGATGTCGCGCCCTTTCAGGCGATCTGCAGCGACCCCGCTGTCATGGCGACGCTCGGTCCGCCGCTCGACCTCGCGGCGACCGCGGCGCTGGTCGAACGGATGCGCGGGCTTCAGGCCGCGCATGGCCATTGCTTCTGGGCGCTCGAGCGACAGGCCGACGCCCGGCTGATCGGCTGGTGCGGCGTCATTCGCGGCACGGTCGGCCCGGTGGCGAACAAGGCCGAGATCGGCTGGCGCCTCGCCCGGGACGCTTGGGGTGCGGGTTACGCGACCGAGGCCGCGCGCGGCGCCATCGACTGGGCCTTCGCCAATCTTTCCGACGCCGACGTCTGGGCGATCACCGCGCGCGGCAACGACCGCAGCCGCGCCGTGATGGAGCGGCTGGGCATGGACCACCGCACCGACCTTGTCTTCGACCATCCCAAGCTGGCGGCGGGTGACCCGCTACGCCCGCACGTCGCCTATGCGCTGCCGCGCCCCGTCCCGGAGACCGCATGACCCTGTCCCATTCCCCGTCGCCGCGGCGCTGGCTGTTCGTGCTGACCATATTGGTCGGCAGTTTCCTGCTGTTTCAGGTCCAGCCGATGGTGGCGCGCATGGTGCTGCCCAAACTCGGCGGCGCCCCGGCGGTATGGAACAGCGCGATGCTGGTCTATCAGGCGCTGTTGCTCGGCGGCTATGCCTATGCGCATTGGCTTGGCCGCTTCGCGGTGCGGCGCCAGGCGATCATTCACGTCGCGCTGTTTCTGGCCGCCGCGCTGTGGCTCCCCATCGGCATCGCGCAGATCGCACCGCCCGGGCCAGGGCAAGAGGCGCTGTGGGTGCCGCTGCTGCTGCTCGCGTCGATCGGCCCCGTGTTCTTCGTCGTGTCGGCGCAGGCGCCGCTGATGCAACGCTGGTTCGCCGCCGACGCCCGCGCCGGCGATCCCTATTATCTCTACGCCGCATCGAACCTCGGCAGTTTCGCGGGGCTGATCAGCTATCCGGCGCTGGTCGAACCGGCGCTGCCGCTGGCGGCGCAAAGCTGGGGCTGGACCGCGGGTTATGCGCTGCTCGTCATACTCGTCGCAGCGACGGCGGCGGCGCGCTGGCACGGACGCGCCGAAGCGCATGAAGCGGGCGCCGCCACCACCGAACCGCGCCCGACCATGCGGCGCCAGCTCCACTGGCTGCTCATCGCCGCGGTGCCGTCGGGGTTGATGCTGTCGACGACAACCCATCTGACCACCGACATCGTCGCGATGCCTTTGTTGTGGGTGCTGCCGCTCGGGCTCTATCTGCTCAGCTTCGTGATCGCCTTTTCGACGATGGACCGGCTGACCGAGATCATCACCTTCATCGCCCCGGCGGTGCTGCTGGCGGTCGGGGGGCTGGCGCTGCTCAGTTCGGGCGGCGGATCGATGATGGTCGCGCTGGCCAGCCTTGCGATGCTGTTTGTCGTCGCGACTGCGCTGCACGGCTATCTGTATCATCTGCGCCCGGCGACGCAGCATCTGACGCTCTTTTATCTGGTGATGTCGGCGGGCGGCGTGCTCGGCGGTTTGTTCGCCGCGCTGTTTGCGCCGCTGCTGTTCGACTGGGTGTATGAACATCCGCTGCTGATCCTCGCCGCGGCGGCGCTGCTGCCGCTTCCGGCGCTGCTGCCGTGGAACCAATGGCTGCGCCTGTCCGTGCCCCGCGCGCGGATCGCGGCGGCGGTGCTGGTCGCGATCGCGGCGGTCGCCAGTTGGCAGATGGTGCGCGGCTGGGGCGGCGTGCTCGAAGGAACGACCGCCGCCTGGGGCATCGCCCTCTTTGTGATCGGGCTGCTGGTGATCGGCTGGCGCTGGGCGTTTGTGACGGTGCTGGCGCTGCTGATGATCGGGGTCGGCGGTTGGGACACCGTGCAGGAAAGTTTCACCGGCGCGCGCGTCCGCAGCTATTTCGGCGTCTATACCGTCACCGACTATCCCGCGCAGGGGCAGCGCCGCCTGGCGCATGGCACGACGCTGCACGGTTTGCAGCGCACCGATCCGGCGCACCGCCGCGAGCCGACGACCTATTATGGCCCGAAATCCGGTGTCGGCCTGACGCTGGGCAAAGCCGACGCGCTTGCCGGACCGCGGGCATCGATCGGCATCGTCGGGCTGGGGGCGGGGACGCTCGCCTGCTATCGGCGGCCGGGCCAGCAATGGACGATTTTCGAAATCGATCCGGTGATGGTCGACATCGCCCGCGACCCTGCCAAATTCACCTTCCTGTCCGATTGTGCCGGCGACACCCCGATCGTCATCGGCGATGCGCGGCTCAAGATCGCCGAACAGCCCGCGGGGCAGTTCGACGTCCTTGTCATCGACGCCTTTTCATCCGACGCGATCCCGCTGCACCTGCTGACCAAGGAAGCGATCGGCATTTATCAACGCGCGCTGAAACCCGACGGCATTTTGCTGATTCACATCTCGAACCGTTTCTTCGGACTCGAGCCCGTGCTGGCCGAAGAGGCAAGGGCGCGCGGCTGGACGGCGGCGATCCGGCTCGACCCTGGACCGCCCGAAGAGGGTATCGACGATCTGACCGGGTCGAACTGGGTCGCGCTGACTTCAACGCCGCAGCGGATGGCGCAATTGACCGGCGGCCTGCGTCCGCGCGAGAAGGCTGGCGAAGACGATACCTGGGTCGCGCTCCGGTCGACCGCAGGCTTTGAACGCTGGACCGACGACTATGCCTCGACGCTGCCGGTCCTCATGTGGGGCAGCCTGATCGGAAAGCACGAAGAATGACCTACCACGACGTCAGCATCATCAGCGTCAACGGCAAGACGCCGCAGATCGACCCCAGCGCCTTCATCGCGCCGGGGTGCCGCATCATCGGCGACGTGACGATCGGGCCCGACGTCAGCATCTGGTATAATTGCGTGCTGCGCGCCGACGTCAGCCATATCGTCATCGGCGCGCGCTCGAACATCCAGGACGGCAGCATCGTCCATTGCGACGGCCCGATGCCGCACCGGCCAGAAGGCTTTCCGACGATCATCGGCGAAGATGTGCTGATCGGCCACCTCGCGATGGTCCACGGCTGCACGCTCGCCGACCGGGCGTTTGTCGGGCTGAAGGCGACGGTGATGAACGGGTGCCGCATCGGCAGCGACGCGATGCTCGCGGCGGGTGCGCTGCTCACCGAGAACAAGGAAATCCCGGACCGCGAGCTGTGGGCCGGATCGCCGGCGCGGCGGGTGCGCGAGATCGACGACGCGCAGGCCGCGGGGATGCAGCTGGGCGTCGCGCATTATGTGATGAACGGGCGGCTGCACAAGGCGGCGGTGGAGGGTTGATTACAAAACCGACCTGTTACCCGTCCGTGTCGAGCGAAGTCGAGACATGTGGCGTTGGTGCTCGACTTCTGCGTGTCTCGACTTCGCTCGACACGAACGGGTAACAAAAAGGGCGCCCCGGCTTCCCGGCGCGCCCTTTCTTGAACCGTTGCTGGTCAGCTCAGCTGAAGTTCACCATCGCATAGAGCATCGGGATCGACAGCAAGGTGTTGGTCCGCGAAAAGATCATCGCGGTTTTGGCGGCCTTGGCCTTGGTCGCATCGTCGGCCTCGATGATACCCAGCGCCTTTTTCTGGTTCGGCCAGATCACGAACCACACGTTGAACGCCATGATCAGGCCCAGCCACATGCCGACGCCGATCAGCTTATAGGGATCCTGCAGGCCCAGCGCCGGGACCAGATATTTGGCGTGGCCCGCGATTGCGACGCCCAGCAGCACGGTGATCAGCGCCGCCCAGCGGAACCAGAACAGCGCGGCGGGCGCGATATGCTTGCCGACGGCGGGTTTCAGTTCGGCCGGGATTTTCGGCATCGTCGGAATCTGGACGAAGTTGAAATAATAGAGCAGGCCGATCCACAGCACGCCAAAAAACGTGTGCAGCCAGCGCATGATCGCGTTGGCGGCGGCGATGCCGTCCTCGAAATTCTGGCCGTTCAGGCCCAGCATCAGGATGATCGCGAGCACCAGTCCCGCACCGAGCACGGCATGCAAATTGCCGAAAAATTTGTCCATTGCAGTTTCCCCCTGTTTTTGCGGCACGGGAAGCGACCCAGTGCCAAGCGGCATCGCTATGCCAGCGTCGGGGCCCGGACTCAACTTTTGTCGGTGGCACCCTCTTCGGGGATGGCCAGGCCGTTCTTCAGCATCACCGGCACCTGGCTGAAGGTGAACAGGAAAGAGAGGGCGGTGACGCCCCACACCTTGATCGTCAGCCACAGGTCAAAGCTCATCTGTTTCGCCTGGATCATCTCGTACATCACATGATTGGCGATGCCGAGCGCGGCAAAGAACAGCCCCCAGTTGCGCGAAAGCAGCAGCCAACCGCGGTCGGTCAGGCCTTCGAGCGCCGATTGCAGCAGATATTTCAGCATCGGTTTGCCGAACCACCAACCGCCGAGCAACAGCACCGCAAAGGCGCCATAGATAATCGTCGGCTTCATCACGATGAAACGTTCGTCGTGGAACCAGATGGTCAGCGCGCCAAAGCCGATGACCAGGATGCTCGACATCCACAGCATCGGCGAAATCTTGCCCAGCTTCCACTTCGACACGACCATCGCGACGATGATCGCGGCCATGAAGGCGATCGTGCCCTTGATCGCCGCGGCGGTCGCGGCAAACGCGCCTTCGCCGCCCGAGGAAAATTTATAGGCGAGGAAAAAGACGAGCAGCGGCCCGAAATCGATCACAAAGTTCAGCCAGCCATGCTTGGCGGGCGGCGCCGCGGGAATCGCTTCGGGGCCGGTGGGGGGGATGTCGATGGGGGAGGCGGTCATCTGATATTTCCTGCGATAATGGCGGCGATCTCGTCGGCATCGAACGGGCGAAGATCCTCGATAGTTTCACCGATGCCGATCGCATGGATGGGAAGCGCGTGGCGTTCGGCGGCAGCGACCAGCACCCCGCCGCGTGCGGTGCCGTCGAGCTTGGTCATCACCAGCCCGGTGACCCCGGCGACCTCGCGGAACACGTCGATCTGCGCCAGCGCATTCTGCCCCGTCGTCGCGTCGAGCACCAGCACGACGTCGTGCGGTGCGGCGGGATTGAGCCGCCCCAGCACGCGCTTGATCTTGGCAAGTTCCTCCATCAGCTCGCGCTTGTTCTGCAGGCGCCCGGCGGTGTCGACGATCAGCACGTCGATGCCGGTCGCGGTTGCCTGTTTGACCGCGTCGAACACGATCCCCGCGCTGTCGCCGCCCTCGGGCCCCGCCATGATCGGCACGCCCAGCCGCTCGGCCCACACCTTCAACTGGCCGATCGCCGCGGCGCGAAACGTGTCGCCGGCGACTAGCATCACGCCATAATCCTGTTCCTGGAACAGATGCGCCAGCTTGGCGATCGTCGTCGTCTTGCCCGACCCATTGACCCCGATCACCAAAATGACCTGCGGGCGCGGAAAGGCATCGATGTCGAGCGGTTCGGCGACCGGACGCAGCACCGCGGCGATTTCTTCGGCGACGATCTTGCGCAATTCCTCGACCCCGCCGGCGACGGCGTCGCGCCGTGCGGCCAGCCGCTCGCGGATCCGGCCCGCCATCGCGGGACCAAGGTCGGCGGTGATCAGCGCTTCTTCGATCCGGTCGAGATCATCCTCATCGAGCCGCGCCTTGCCGGTCAGCCCCGCGAGATTTTCGCCGAGCCGTTCCGACGTGCGCTTGAAGCCGCCGAGCAGCCGGTCGCTCCAGCTGGTGCCGCTCATGCCGCCTGCTCCGTGGCGGTCAGCCGGTCGCCGTCGCGCGCGCCGATTCGGACCGGGATGATCGTTCCAGCGGCGGCAGGCGCGCTCAGGGCCAGCGCCGCAAAATTTTCGGCATGCCCGCTCAGCCCGTCGCGCTCGACCAGCATCGTCGCGGCGCTGCCCACCTGCGCGTCGAGCCATGCGTGGCGGCGCCGCATATTGGCCGCCCGCAGCGTCGCGGCGCGCGCCCGCGCCACCGCGCGGCCGACCTGCGGCATCCGCGCGGCGGCGGTTCCGGCGCGCGCGCTGTACGGAAAAATATGGCCAAAGACGATGTCGCAATCGTCGATCAGCGCCAGCGAATTGGCGAACATGTCTTCATCCTCGGTCGGAAATCCGGCGATCAGGTCGGCGCCGATCGCAATCTCGGCGCGCGCGGCCTTGAGCCGCGCGACGAGCGCGACGGCATCGGCGCGGCGGTGGCGGCGCTTCATCCGCGTCAGCACCATGTCGTCACCCGCCTGCAACGACAGGTGAACATGCGGCATGACCCGTTGCTCTTGGGTCAGCAGCGCGAACAGATGGTCGTCGATGCGGTTCGGGTCGAGCGACGACAGGCGCAGTCGCGCGATCGGCAGCGCGAGCAGCGCCTCGACCAGCGCCGCCAGCGTGGTGCCGCTGTCATCGCCATAACTCGCCAGATCGACCCCGGTCAGGATGATCTCGCGCTGGCCGCGGGTCAGCGCGGTGCGCGCGGCCGCGACCACCGCGTCGACCGTCGCCGACCGTGCCGTCCCGCGCGCCATGACCGTCGCGCAAAAGGTGCAGCTGTGCGAGCAACCCGTCTGGACGCCAAGGAAAGCGCGCGCGTGGTCGGCGCCCGAGAGCGCGGGGGTGTAAGGAGTTGTGCGCCCCTGCGAAGGCAGGGGCCCATCACCGGTCGGTTCCATGTTGCGCCGACCGGAGATGGGTCCCTGCCTTCGCAGGGACACGGTGACGGGATTATAGCTTTCGACCAACCCCTTCGCATCATTGGGCACCACCCGCGCACCCATCGACGCAAAGCGCTCGGCCTCCAATTCGGCCGCGCAACCCGTCACGACAACATCGGCGCCCGGCCGTTCGCGCAGCGCGCGCCGCACCGCTTGCCGCGCCTGGCGCACCGCTTCGTCGGTCACCGCGCAGCTGTTGAAGACGATGGTATCGCGCGCGCCTGCCGCATGGGCGGCGGCACGAACCCCTTCGCCCTCGGCGATGTTCAGCCGGCATCCGAAATTGACGACGTCAAGCCCGCCGTCCAACACCGCACCGCTCATCCGAACTGCGCCCAGTCGGTCTCGCCCTCATACACCCGCGTCGCGGCGCCGCTCATCACGATCGGCTCGCCGGGCGCCCAACGGATGATCAGGTCGCCGCCGGGCAAGGCGACGGTCACCGGCGATTGCACCAGTCCGGCGCGGATCGCCGCGACCGCGGTGGCGCAGGCGCCGGTGCCGCACGCCTGGGTCAGCCCGACGCCGCGCTCCCACACGCGCAGCTGCAACTGGTTGTCGCCGTCCAGGCTCGCGACATTGACGTTGACGCGCTCGGGGAACAGCGGGTCGGTCTCGATCCGCGGCCCCAGCTCGTCGAGCGCGACGGCGTCGGCCTCGGGCACAAAAAACACGATGTGCGGATTGCCGACATTGACCGCAGCGCCATGCTCCAGCTCGTCCCACGCGACGGGCATGTCGCGGGTGTCCATCGGCATCGCCAGCGGGATCAGCTCCCAGTCAAACACCGGCTCGCCCAGCACGACTTCGGCGCCGCCGTCGGCCGGCGTGACGCGCAGCATCCCGCCCAGCGTTTCGATCACCGCCGGCTGGCCGATCAGGGTCGCGACACAGCGCGTGGCATTGCCGCACGCCTCGACCTCGCCGCCATCGGCGTTAAAAATCCGCATCCGCACGTCGGCGCTGGCCGATGGCTCCAGCAAGATCAACTGGTCGCACCCGATGCCGTGCCGCCGGTCGGCGATCGCATGGGCGCGCGCCGGGGTCATCTCGACGGCGCTCGTCCGCGCGTCGATGACGACAAAATCATTGCCCAACCCATGCATCTTGGTGAAGCGGTCCGCCATAGTCCGCGCATGTAAGGGCGCGGGCGTGGGAAGTCTAGCGACGTGGCGGGTCAGGCGGACTTGCGCAGCGGTTCGGCGCCGTCGGCGTCGGATCCGGTATCGGGGCTTGTCGGCGGCACCATCGGAGCGCGCAGCAACCCGCGGTCGGCGAGCAGAATTTCGGTATCGGCGGCCGATGCGGCGCGGCCGAAATACCAGCCCTGACCCTTGGCGCAGCCCAGCCGGGTCAGTTCGATCGCGGTCGCCTCGTCCTCGACGCCCTCGGCGGTGATCGGCATCGCCAGGCTTTCGCCCAGCCGCACGATCGCGACGACGATCGCCTGCGCATCGGGGCTGCCGCGCATCGCGGCGACAAAGCTGCGGTCGATCTTGATCCGGTCGAACGGCAGCGCGCGCAGGTGCGACAGCGACGAATAGCCGGTGCCGAAATCGTCGAGGCTCAGCGACACGCCCTGATTCTTGAGGCTGGTGACGATCGAGCGCACCAGCGGCAGATTCTCGAACAACGAGCTTTCGGTGATCTCGACCTCGAGCTGGCTGGCGGGAAAGCCGACCTCGACAAGCAGCTTGGTCAGCTTCTGGCTGAACCAAGGGTCTTTCAGCTGTTGCGGCGAGATGTTGACCGCGAGCAGGATCGAGGGATCCCAGCGCTTGGCAAGCTCCATCGCATGGCGGATGACCTGCAACGACAATTCGCCGATCAGCCCGCTTTCCTCGGCCACCGGAATGAAGCGTTCGGGCGGGATCAGGCCATATTCGGGCGATTCCCAGCGCATCAGCATTTCAAAGCCGATCAGGCGGCCGCTGGCGATGTCGACCTGCGGTTCGAAATGCGGCACGAATTCGCCGCGCGGCATGCCTTCGCGGATGCCGGTTTCGATCTGGTTGCGGACCTGCACCGCCATTTCCATGCCGGGTTCGAACCAGCAGAACCGGTTCCGCCCTTCGTCCTTGCAATGATACATCGCGATGTCGGCCTGGCGGACCATCGTTTCCATCGTCACGCTGGCATCATCGGCCAGCGAAATGCCCAGCGAGGCGCCGATGCGGATCTGCTGGCCGTCATGGGTGACCGAATTGTCGAGCGCGGTGACCAGTTCGGCGGCCAGCGCGTCGATATTGTCGCGCGCCGCGGCCTCGAACCCCAGCATCGCCACAAACTCATCGCCGCCGAGCCGCGCCTTGGTCGCATTGGGCGGCAGGATCGCCGAAATCCGTTCGGCGGCGACCTGCAGCACGCGGTCGCCTGCGGCATGGCCATGGATGTCGTTGACCGTCTTGAAATGGTCGAGGTCGAGCAGGAACAGCGCGACCTGGCGTTGGTCGGCGACGGCATCGCTGATCTGCTGCTGGCCGGTTGCGAGCAGCGCCCGGCGGTTGAGAAAGCCGGTCAGGGGATCAGTGTCGGCCAGATAGCGGGCGCGCTGTTCGGCCTCGGTGCGCTCGCGGATTTCGCGATTCAGGTCTTCGTACCGGCGCCACCCGAACAGGATCAGCGCGACATTCAGCACCAGCGCGGCGGCCAGCGCCCGGTCGGGGCCGCCGCCGATGCCGATCAGCGTGTGGACGATCGCCTGCATGACATTGCTGCCCGTCCCGACAAACAGCAGGATCGCGGCGACGACGATGCCGCCCGCCACGATGTCGCGTTTGGCGCTTTCGCTGCGATCGGGTTGTCCGGCTGTCGCTACCATATGAATTTTCCCCACCATCGCCGCCTTAATGCGCGCAAAGCGGTGAAATTAGGGTTAAGCGAGGACGCGCGGCCGCAGCTTGCCTTTGCGCGCCGCTTTGTGTATTGGCGCCCCGTTCGGCCGCATCTTGCGACCGGGCACATCGATGTCCGCGACGGAATATGTGTCCACGGATAACCGCTGGTTGGCGAGGTTTCGCTCACCGGCGTGTTTTGCGTTGCGGGCTTTCGAAGAAGGATTTGTGGCCCAATGTTCGACAGTCTGAGCCAACGGCTGGGCGATGTTTTCGGGAAGCTCCGCGGTCGCGGCGCGCTGACCGAGGCCGACGTGCGCGCCGCGATGCGCGAAGTGCGAATCGCACTGCTCGAGGCCGATGTCGCGCTGCCCGTCGTGCGCAGCTTTGTCGATCAGGTCACCGACCTCGCGATCGGCCAGAACGTCCTGCGCTCGGTCACCCCGGGCCAGCAAGTGGTCAAGATCGTCAGCGACGCGCTGACCGAAATGCTCGGGTCGGAAACCGCCGAGCTTGATCTCAACGTCACCCCGCCCGCGGTGATCATGATGGTCGGCCTGCAGGGCTCGGGTAAAACCACCACCACCGCGAAGATCGCGAAGCGGCTCAAGGAAAAAGAGCGCAAGAAGGTGCTGATGGCGTCGCTCGACGTCAATCGCCCCGCCGCACAGGAACAGCTCGCCGTCCTTGGCCAGCAGATCGATGTTGCGACCTTGCCGATCGTCGCGGGCCAGGGGCCGGTCGAGATCGCCCAGCGCGCGCTGCAGGCCGCAAAGCTCCAGGGCTTTGACGTCCTCATGCTCGACACCGCGGGCCGCCTCCACGTCGACCAGCAGCTGATGGACGAAATGCAGGCGGTGTCGCGCACTGCGACCCCCGCCGAAACTTTGCTCGTCGTCGACAGCCTGACCGGTCAGGACGCGGTGCAGGTCGCGCAGCGCTTCAGCGATCAGGTGCCGCTCACCGGCGTCGTGCTCACCCGCATGGACGGCGACGCGCGCGGCGGTGCCGCGCTGTCGATGCGCGCGGTCACCGGCAAGCCGATCAAATTCGCCGGTACGGGTGAGAAACTCGACGGGCTCGAACTGTTTCAGCCGTCGCGTATCGCCGGCCGTATCCTCGGCATGGGCGACGTCGTCAGCCTCGTCGAACGCGCCGCCGAAACGATCCAGGCCGAAGAGGCCGAGGCGATGGCGGCCAAGATGGCCAAGGGCCAATTCGACCTCAACGACCTGCGTACCCAGCTGGGCCAGATGCGCCGCATGGGCGGCCTCGGCGCGCTCGCGGGGATGATCCCCGGGATCAAAAAGGCGCAGGTCGCGGCGGCCCAAGGCGGCGCCGACGACAAGATGCTCATCCACTTCGACGCGATCATGGGGTCGATGACCCCCAAGGAGCGCGCCAAGCCCGAAATCCTGACCGCGAAGCGCAAGATCCGCATCGCCAACGGGTCGGGCACCACGGTGCAACAGGTCAACAAGGTGCTGAAAATGCATCAGGAGATGGCCAGTGCGATGAAGAAGATTCGCAAGATGGGCGGACTGAAAGGGCTCGGCGCGCTGTTCGGCAAGGGCGGCGGCATCCCCGGAATGGGCGGCGGCGGTGGCTTGCCCGGCCGCGGCGGCGGCGGCGGGGCGCTCCCGCCCGAACTTACCAACCTTATGAATAAAAAGAAATAATTCGATCAGACTTTAAACGTTAAACCAAAGGAAAATATCATGGCTACTGCAATTCGTCTCGCCCGCGGCGGTTCTAAAAAGCGTCCTTACTACAAGATCGTCGTCGCCGATTCGCGCAGCCCGCGCGACGGCCGCTTCATCGAACGCATCGGCAGCTACAATCCGCTGCTCGCCAAGGACAATCCCGAGCGCATCAAGCTCGACGCCGACCGCGCGAAGCATTGGCTGAGCGTCGGCGCCCAGCCGAGCGACCGCGTCGCCCGCTTCCTCGACGCCGCCGGTGTCCAGGAACGCACCGCGCGCAACAACCCCAACAAGGCGGTCCCGGGCGAAAAGGCCAAGGAACGCGCCGAGGAAAAGGCGCAGAAGATCGCTGACGCCGCAGAAGCTGCCGCCGCTGCTGCTGCCGCTCCGGCCCCTGAGCCCGAAGTCGAAGCGCCGGCCGAAGAAGCTGCCGCCGAAGCGCCCGCCGCTGAAGAAGCTGCCGCTCCCGAAGCTGCTGAATCGGACGCAACCGGTTCGGTGAAGAGCGAAGAAACCGCCGAAGCGGTTGCCGAAGCCGTCGCTGACGAAACCCCCGCCGACGCGACCGCCGAAGACGCGACCGCGATGGCCGAACAGGCTGCCGAAGGCGGCCCGGCTGAAGAAGTTCCGGCTGCTCCGGTTGCCGAAGAAGCCGCCGCTGAAGAAACGCCTGCTGAAGAAGCTGGCGAAGAAGCCAAGGCCTAAGTCTTGGCCAACGCGACACGTCCCGTCACCCTGGCCGCCATCGCCGGCGCGCATGGGGTGCGGGGCGAGGTGCGGCTCAAGCTATTTGGTGAAGGCGCGGAGTCGCTCCGCGCCTTTTCCGTGTTTGCGGCAGGCGAGCGCCAGCTGACCCTGAAATCGGTCCGCCCCGCCAATCAAGGCGCGGTGGCGACCTTTGCCGAAATTACCGATCGCTCGGGTGCCGAGGCGCTCCGCGGTACGGTGCTGACCGTCCCGCGTTCGGCGCTGCCGCCGCTCGGCGAGGGCGAATATTATCACCACGACCTGCTCGGCCTGCCGTGCGTCGCGACCGACGGCAGCGCGGTGGGCGAAGTCGTCGCGATCGACAATTTCGGCGCCGGTGACATCCTCGAAATCCAGCGCCCGGACGGCAAACGCTTCATGGTCCCGATGAACGCGCGCGCGGTGCCGACATGGAATGACGACGGCGTGACAATCGACGCCGCGTTCGTCGAATAAACCCACCGGTATCTTATCGCCCGTTGCTGCCGTTCGGGCGCGCTGATAGCGTCCCCGCACAATCGGGGAGAATATGATGCGCTGGAAATCGGGCTTGGCTTTGACATTGGTGCTGGCACCGCCCCTTCCCGCGCTGGCGCAGGACACCGCCCCCAGGGCGCTCGAACAACTCACCCCCGAAATCGACGCGCTGTTCGCCAAATTTCAGGCCGACGCGCATGCCCCCGGCCTCGTCTATGGCATCGTCAAGGATGGCAAGCTCGCCTACGTCAAGGGCATCGGCGTCCAGAATGTCACCGACCAAAGCGCGGTCACCGCCGACAGCCGGTTTCGCATCGCGTCGATGACCAAGGCGTTCACCGCACTCGCGATCCTGCACCTGCGCGATCAGGGCCAGCTGCGCCTCGACGACCTTGCCGAAGACCATATCCCCGAAATGAAGCGCTGGATCTATCCGACCAGCGACAGCCCGCGCATCCGCATCCGTGACCTGCTCCACCATGTCGGCGGCTTCGTCACCGACGATCCGTGGGGCGACCGGCAACAGGTCTTGGCGCAGGCCGATTTCACCCGGATGATCGCCGCGGGGGTGCCGTTCAGCCGCATCCCGCAAAGCCAGCATGAATATTCCAACTTCGGCTATGCCCTGCTCGGCCGGATCGTCGCCAATGCGTCGGGCATGGCCTATACCGACTATGTCCAGCGGACGATCTTGGCCCCGCTCGGCATGACGAGCAGCGGCTTCGACGTGACCAAGACACCGCAGGCGCACTACGCGCGCGGCTACCGCTGGGAAAATGAGGCCTGGGCGGCGGAGCCCGAGATGATCGACGGCGCGTTCAACAGCATGGGCGGATTACAGGTCAGCGCCAATGACTATGCCAAATGGGTCGCCTTCCTGCTCTCGGCGTGGCCGGCGCGCGACGGCGCCGACCCCGGCCCGGTCAAGCGCGCGACGGTGCGCGAAATGGCGCAGGGATTGAACTTTGTGACGGTGGCGAACCGCATCGGCGCGAGCGGCGCGACCGCGTGCAAACAGGCGGCGGCCTATGCCATGGGCTGGCGCGTCGCGCAGGATTGTGATCTCGGCCTGACGCTGGCGCATGGCGGCGGTTATCCGGGCTATGGCAGCCATGTGATGCTGATGCCCGATCATGGCGTCGGCGTGTTTGCGCTGGCGAACCGCACCTATGCGGGGCCGTCGGCGCCGGCGTGGGACAGCGCGGTGGCGATGGATCGGGCGGGCTTGCTGACCGGGCGCGCGGAGCCGGTGACGCCCGCGGTGGCGGATACCTATGCTGCGATCCGCGCCGCCTACGCTGCCGGGACGCTCGCTCCGCTCGACGGTAAACTGGCGATGAATTTCCTGCTCGACAGGTCAGCGGCAAACTGGGCCGCCGAACTGGCGAAGCTGAAGGCCGCGGTCGGCGATTGTCCGACCGCCGAGCCGCTGGCGCCGACGGGGGCGATGTCGGCAAGCTTCCGCCTGAACTGCGCAAAAGGCCAGCTCGACGGCATGCTGCTCTTGGCGCCGACGAACCCGGCGACCCTTCAGGCGCTGCGCTTTCGCGTCGTGGAGCCCTGACGCTAGACGTCAGGCCGCCTCGATAAACACCACCCGA
>Ga0209232_1001031_pt1 | contig 15752 bp, 13 predicted proteins | sample ETNvirenome_2_60_FD_184066 | JGI IMG/M metagenome (GOLD analysis project Ga0209232, IMG submission 184066) | Marine viral communities from the Pacific Ocean - ETNP_2_60 (SPAdes) (version 2) | ecosystem: Environmental > Aquatic > Marine > Oceanic | place: Pacific Ocean | collected 2013-06-22
AAGAAATAGGAAATTTGAAAGTAACAATACATTGAGACATTTAGGGCACATGGAGTACATGAAGATGAGGATTAAGCAAGCACAGGAACAATCTGACAATATAGAATTAGAAGATATGGTAAACAGTCCTGCTCATTATAATGAGTTTGGTATAGAATGTATTGATGCCATACAAGCTGCTACGGGTGATGAATTTAAAAGTTATTTACAAGGAAATATTATGAAGTATTTGTGGAGATACAAATACAAAGGCAAGCCTTTACAAGACTTGCAAAAAGCCGAGTGGTATTTATCTCGCTTGATTAATGTGGTGCAAGATGAGAAAGTCGAAGATAACGATTAAAGTGTCTGCTGAAGTGGACTCGGAAGAGTTCACACTTGACAAAGACGAGCTTCCATATATATTGGAAGATATTATTAGTGACCTACTATATGAAGTAGTTGGGTTGCAAACGAAAGATGTAACTATAAGGGTATTAAGATGAAAAGTAACGTAATTTTACCAACGTATTATCAACAATTTATTCACAAGTCTAGGTATGCAAGATGGCTTGATGATGAAAATAGAAGAGAGGAATGGCATGAAACTGTGGGCAGATATGTAAACTTTATGAGTTCACATCTTTTGAAAAAACATAGTTATATTGTGCCTGACAATGTTAAAGAAGAATTACATGAGGCTATACTTCACTCTGAAGTTATGCCATCCATGAGAGCTATGATGACTGCAGGCAAGGCTTTAGATAGAGATAATACTGCAGGGTACAACTGTTCTTATTTGCCAGTAGATGACCCAAAAGCATTTGATGAAGCTATGTATATACTTATGTGTGGTACTGGTGTTGGCTTCTCTGTGGAGCGAGACTGCATAAACAAGTTGCCTGAAGTTCCTGGATTATTGTTTGATACAGAAGAAACTATTATTGTTAAGGACAGTAAAGAAGGGTGGGCAAAAGCTTTCCGTAAGCTATTGGCTTTACTATGGGCAGGCGAAATACCTAAGTGGGATTTGTCTCTTGTTAGACCTGCAGGTGCTAAATTAAAGATATTTGGTGGTAGGGCATCAGGACCAACACCTTTGGACAATTTGTTTCGATTCACAGTAAAAGTGTTTAAAGAAGCAAAAGGCAGAAAGTTATCTAGCCTAGAGTGTCATGACTTAATGTGTAAAGTAGGAGAAGTAGTTGTCTCTGGTGGTGTAAGACGTTCTGCTATGATAAGTCTATCTAATTTATCTGACGATAGAATGAGACATGCAAAGACTGGAGAGTTTTACAAAACTGAGCCACAGCGACAAATGTCAAATAATTCAGTAGCTTACACAGATAAGCCTGACCCATACACATTTATGAGAGAGTGGCTTTCCTTAGCTGAGTCTGGTACTGGAGAGAGAGGTATGTTCTATCGTGGGGCGGCTAAGAATAAGGCGGCTGAGAATGGTAGAAGAAATCCTGAGTATGACTTTGGTACTAATCCATGTAGTGAGATTATACTGCGTCCATATCAGTTTTGTAATCTGTCTGAGATAATTGTACGTGGTAGTGATACTGTTGATGACTTGAAAAAGAAAGTTCGTATAGCTACTATAATAGGTACGTTTCAGTCTACCTTAACTCACTTTCCATACTTACGTAAGATATGGTATACTAATACGTCTGAGGAGAGGTTGCTAGGTGTGTCCATGACAGGCATTATGGATAATGCTATTACTAATGGCAAAGATAACGACACGGATTTAAATTATGTTCTACAGTTACTAAAAGAAGTAGCTGTTGACACTAATAAAGAGTTTGCTGAAGCTATCGGCATACCACAATCTACGGCTATTACTTGTGTAAAACCATCAGGCACAGTTTCACAACTCACAGATTCTGCGTCAGGTATCCATGCAAGACATAGTCAGTATTACATAAGAACTGTACGTGGAGATAAAAAAGACCCACTCACACAATTTATGATGGACCAAAACATACCATGGGAAACTGATGGATGGAGCCAAAGCAATGCTGTATTTAGCTTCCCTATCAAAGCACCTGATATGTGTGTCACTAGAGATGATATGTCAGCTATAGAACAGTTAGAGTTTTGGAAAGTTTACGCTTCTAGTTGGTGTGAGCATAAGCCATCTGTAACTATATCTGTCGGTAAAGATGAGTGGTTAGAGACTGGTTCTTGGATATATAAGAACTTTGATATAGCTTCAGGCTTGTCTTTCTTACCAAGAAGTGATATGGTGTATGAACAAGCCCCTTATCAGGATTGTACACAAGAACATTATAAGGAGTTTTTAGCTAAGATGCCTGAGTTTATTGATTGGTCAAAGCTTGCTGATTATGAACAAGAAGATAATACTGTAGGTAATCAAACACTAGCTTGTACAGCAGACAGCTGTGAAGTGGTGGATATAGGTTAATCAGGAGTTAATATGGCTATTGTTGACAGATTCTATATACAAGGACAACGAGACTTTTATAGGACGAAGAAGACTAGACGTATTATACACGAGTCCACAAACCCATTTAATCCCTCTTCTTTTAGAGGGAAAGAATGGCTGAGAGGATTTAATCATAGTTACTTTAAGAATCTAAGGAGAAACAAAAGTGAGAGAAATGTTACTAGGAGCACTTAAATCTTATTATGTAGGACACATAAATAAGCATATTGCGAATGTAGAAATATATTTAAGTAGGTCAACAGGTATCGGAGAGCACTCAGATATCATTGAGGCTATGGATAAAGAGATATCAGAGATAGGTAAATATGATGACAGACTATCCATGATACTTAAGTATTTAGAAAGAAAGCAGACAGAGGAAACTACTGAAAGCAAAAAGAAGTGAAGCCGTCAGTAAAAGACCGAAAGAAGTTCGATATTGATTTGAACTATGGCGAGGTCAGAGAAAAACAAGTTGCAGATATGCTTCAGAATAAAAAGATTGAAGTTAAATCTGAAAGAGATATGTGGCAACGAACTGGTAATATAGCAGTGGAGTATGAAAGTTATGGTAAACCTTCGGGAATCAAAGCAACAGAATCAGATTATTGGTTTCATAACCTATGTATTGGCAATGAAACCTATGCAACACTTGTTTTTCGGACTGATGTTTTACGCAGTATTATTGACTCTCTTGACTACACTAGAACAGTAAAAGGGGGCGACCACAATGCATCAGCGATGTATTTGCTCAATATACAAAAATTATTTTCATCGGACGTAATTAAGGCATTCAGAGAAAGGAACAAGAATGGCGAAGATAGAGAAACCTCAGAGCCCAGTGTGGAAAAACGCACAGAGGTATAGGGCTAGATTTTTTGATTCACGCTTTCCTATATGTGGCACACATTTAGTGTACGTTGTAGAGGGCAGAAAGTGGGCAAGAATATCACAAGGAGACTTAGTTAGTGACGACAATAGAAGTGCACTAGCTAGGTTTAGAATGAATATAAAAGAATGGGAGAAACTTCCATCAAAGGAAAAGTATGACGATAGAGCCATGGCAACTGTGGCTATTAATAGCAGTAACAATTAACACGATAATTAACTTAATAGTATTCTTTAAAGGAAGAAAAATAAAAGATGTCGATAAAAAGAATTGAACTTATAAATGACTTAGATTTAGAGCTTTCATTAACAATGAATGGTATAGGTGCTATTATTGCACCTGATAATGAAGACCCTTCCTTTAGTGAATACACCTGGGACGATATTCTAAAGACACTCATAGATAGTCACACGATTGCAGTGTTGAGGAAAAATGATGTGAGGATTAGTGGTAGCAGTAAAGAGTTCTTGACGAGAGTTGCAGAGCAGCTTCGTTTACAAGCTAGTAAAATAGAAGATAAGTTAAGTGTTATGGAAGTGATTAACGAAGGTTAAGTCGCACCCATCTCTTCTTCATTCTTTTGTTCAAAACTAGGGAACGGCATGTATTGAGAGAATAATTTTATTTCATAATCATTTATTTTATCTAATAACTCTTTTCTTTTATTAGCATCTCTCGGCAGTTCTACCTCATAAAATGTTAAGTTTCTGTCATTGGCTGATGATTGGAGATATTCAGCATTAGTAAATTCATTAACGATTTTATAGTTTAATCCTAACTTATCTAATGCAGATATCTTGTATTTGTCGTATTGATTTGAAAACGCCATATGTGTTAGTTTAGCTTTATCGCTATCAAATGACTTTGCATTTCTTACAGCATTGGTTAAAACTTCATCACTTATTAATCCGAAAGGTGGACTAAAAAAAGGATTAGCATTTTCTGCACTGTTATAAAAAGTCAACATGCTATTTAAATTAAAATTAAGCATATTTAATGCTTGAAGGGGAGGTATGGGTCTAAGACTGTCTCTTACATTCATAAATCCCATCATTGTACTACCAAAATTTTCTATGCTATCTTTATAACTCATAATAAAAGCATTAGCTTCAGGGCTCATACCTAATGAAAAAGTAAGTTCATCAAAATCAGCTCTTGTTACTGGTCTTCCTACATCGTCTAGGGTAGGCACCCTACTATAAATTTGTCTTAATAGACGTCTAAGAATAGGAGTATCATTTGTAGCACCAAATTCTAGTGCTTTAAATTCATTTTCTAAAACTTGAAACATTCTTAGTCTTATAGCTCTCATTTTTTGATATACTCTAAACTGTTGTATAGGTTTAGGAGTTAGCCCTCCGAGTGTCATCCATTTTGCTTGTTTTTTTATTTTTTGTAATGTTTCAGACGCACTCCTAGAACTTGGAGGAGGTGACGTCTTAGGAAAGGTAAACTCAGGAAGATACGAAAAGTATTCAATGCCTATGCCGTCTTTCTCTAGTTGTATAAGAGCCTTGTACTCTTTTAAAGTTGCTACATCTCCTACGGAGGGTCTCTGTAAAACTGCTTCAGATACGAGCATATTATCAGCTGCTATTTCTAAAGACCCTGCTAAGTCTGTAGAAACATTTGAACCTGCACCTCTCTGTGCGTTCAATCCTCCAGCTACTCTCAAATCTTTAGCATTGAATATTTTAGCAGCAGCTTCTCCTTTATGCATCGGTCCATTTGGGTCATATAACTGTCTTGCTAATGATTTAACGTCTTCAGGAGCGTTTTTTAAGTGGTCTAACAGTAATTTAAATTTGTCTGCTTGTGTTAAATCGTTACCCCAACCTTGAAACTTCGTGCTTGTAGCAAACGTATTAAATCGTATTGCATCTAAGTTGGTATTCTCTAAAGCTTGTTTTATATTGTGAACAGTTGTTAACTCTACCAATGACTCAGGGTGTTTTTGAAAATATGCAAACGCTGCTTCTGCTGCTGTTACGGGAGGAACTGGAGGTATTGGGTCATCCACTGGCTTGCCTTGTAAAAATTTAGCAAAGTCATCTTCAAGAGCCTTATCCATGCCTTTCGCAATATCTACTTTGGTAAAATACATGCCTGCAAGAATATCCTGTGGACTAGAAAACGCTTTCTTTTTAAAAGTATCAAATTGTTCTTCTACGATATACTCTCTGACTTTACCTGGTCCCCATTTATACTCTATATCTTGTAACAACCCAGTTCTTTTTTCTGCAAATCCAAGGAAAGCACTATCTTCAGGTATGTGATGAATTTGCACATGTCGTTGTCCTCTTAGTTCTTCCCACTTATCTAAAACTTCAAACATTTCAGGTTTTATATTTATGGAATCATAAAATTCACCTTTCCCCTCTTTTAAAAATCTTAAATCAAGCTTAGGGTCCATTCCTGGTTTTCTGCGTCCTACAGGCTCTACTGGAGGAGGGTTATCTATAATTGCTTTTTGATATTGAATTTTTGCTATTCTATCTATATATTTTTTTAAATCTTTAACTGTAATAGGGTTACCATATCTATATTCTTTCAAATTAGGGTCTAAAAATTCCCTAGCAGTGGTTGTAGTGTGTGGATAAACCTTTGGGTTTATCCTGCTTAAATATTTATCTATCCAATTTTCGGAAGCTATTGTGTCTACACTAAAGTTTACATTGTCCATTACCTCTTCTCTAGCATCAAGAGGTTTACGATTAAAGCTGTTATGTATAGCTGTCTTTGCATAAGTTCTTATATAGTCTGTTAAAAATGCATGTTGACCATTAATTAACATGCCTCCAGGACCTTTTGCATCTTTTTCAATCGCAGTTTCATCAAAAAATTTAACAACATCTTGTATTGTCATTCTGCCAAGACGTTCTGTACTTGTTACTTTACTGCCAACTATATTGGGCACTTTTACTAATTTCAATAATGCATCTAATTTTTGCATTTCAACTTTGAAATCTAAAAAATCTTTGTAAGTTGTAAACTGTCTTTGTTTATCTATGCTTTCACTTCTTAATTTTTCATTATTTGTTGTAACTAACTGCCCATCATTATTGTAACTTCCTGCTTTTATATCTACTTTAGGGTCAAAAGGTCTCCATTCGGGTCCTTCTCTGTATAATAGTTGTCTAAAAGTAAAATCTTCTGTTTCAAATAATTCTTTTGGGAACTCTTCTATAATAATATCGCTGTCGTAGTTATTTAATTTACCACTTGTATCAAACACAGACCTGTCATCTGTTAATGGAGGAGCTCCAATTCTTTGTAAAATTACTTTATCTGCTGGAGGAATCATGCCCTTGTTTTTTGCTTCACTTATATTATTGTAAATATAATGTTTATGAATATCTAATGGATTACCATCTATAGTCACGTCACTATATGGCACATCTCTCAATCCAGCAGGAGTTGAATTACTTACAAATTTTCCTGGGTTTTTTGATTTCATCAGTTGGAACATATTATCAACAATTTTTGGTCCTTCTTCAATAGAAGGAAAACCCTCAGGCACTTCTTTCTTTAAAAACAATCTTTTGTGCCCATATAGTGCTGCCAGGGGCTCGGCTAGGACGCTACCAACCTCGGGGTCCCTTTTTATTATGTCTGTTACGACTTCTAAATGTTCATATGATTTTGTTGAATACGGGGTAGGCACACCCTTAGCTGTAAGTCCTACTCCTTTTATAGAATCAGTTATTGCAAAACTACCAACATTATCTTCATTTCTATTAAGAACATCATATGCAGATTGATTGTTGAAAATGTCCATGTTGTATTGAACATGCTCATGATTTCTAGCACCATCTGTTTCTTTAATTTTTAAATCTTCTAAAGAATCTGCAACTCTTAAATCTTTAAGTTGTAAAAATTTTTTATTACTGCCTGCGTCTATTTCTTTTTTTATTGAAGCTTTATTAACGGGTAAGTCATCTACAAATACCCCAGCTTCAGTCAAAATTGTGTCAAATACACTCGACCCTTCTTTAGAAGAGTTCTTTTTTATATTTGTTATTAATTCTTTAGTTAAAAATTCATCTGATTTACCTGCTAATCCCTTCACTGAAAAACCAAAGCCTGAACCTAACGCATTTTTGGGTTTAGTGAGAGGGTTTGTAAATTGTGCAGGTCCAGCAAAACGCAATATACCACCTGCTGTAGGGGCATACTCAGAAGGTCCCGTAAAACTAAAAAAGGGTAAATTAGAAGGGTCTGTTGGTTTGTCAGGTAAAGATGCGATATGCCCCTTTACCATTCCTTTTGGTATTAATGGTTCAAAGTTTGTTTTTTCAAGAGAATTAGCAAGTTCTCTTGGACTCATTATTCCAAAATCTGGAGGGGGGGTGTTTGATAAAGCGGCTTTGTGTTTTTCTTTTTGTTGAGCAATATTTATTTGTTCATCAATCAGCTTATCTTTTATAGCTGTTTTGCTCTGTCGGTACAAGCCAGGGAGTATAGGCAATACTTCTTGATAATCTAAGGATATTCTAGGAATATATTGTTCATCTAATATTTGCTTTGTTAAAGAAAACATACCTGCTTTCTTTTGTTTTTCAGCGGCAGTTTTACGTCTCTTAACAAAGCCCTGGATATCTTTTTTAGTTATCTTCAGGTCTTCTTCTGTACGAGGGGGGCGTCCGTCAGTATTAAATCCTAGTGCTGTTCCTATATCACGTAGGCTAACTCCAGTAAGTTCTTTTTGTATATTGGTTAAAGTGCTGTAATCTCCATAAGAGATTATTTCTTCATCATCAGCCATTATTGAACGCCTATCTCTTTTTGGAATAGTTGTTGTGTTTGTGGAAAAGAATATTCGTTATTGAGCATCATATCTGTTTGACTCATTTCAGAAGCTCTATTATATTCCTGCGCTCCCTTCAATGCGAACTGGGCTATGATGTTAGATATAGCACCTTTACCTAAGAAGTATTGCTTCTGTCGTTCCATCATTTTACCAAACGCAGTTGTGGCTTTTGGTTTTGCTAGTCCTGTGATAGCGTCAGCAAAAGCTTTATTGGTAAGTAGTTTAGCTACTCTACCCTGAGCACTTATTCTAGTTATACCTTCTACAAATTTCCTAGGATTAAGTGTAAATAAGTTACCTATTAACTGTGCTCCAGACAAAGCAGAACCTGCGTCTGCCCCTGTCTGAGATATTACCCCAGCAAAATTTTGAAAACTCTCAAGCATCTCTTTCATAGATATTTGTTTACCATCTTTTAAAGTTATTGGCTTGGTTAAAATTTTATCAAATACACCAGCTTTTTCAAGTTTATCTATAACTGCATTTAAAGCTTTAGGGTCTACTGTTAAGTCTCCTATTTGAGCAAATACAGCATTTTTTTCTGTTACTTCTTTAATAACTCCACTTTGTTTTGATATAGCAAAATCAATTAATCCATTCCCTAAATTGTCTAAGGCTTCTTTCTTAGCTGGAGTGTTTGGCATTTTATTGATAATTTCAAGCATGGTGTCTATGTCTTGTTTAAAACCAATATCATCAGTTTTAGCAATAGCACTACTAAATACTTCGCCTAACTCTGCATTTTTAATTCTACTACCTAATTTATATCTTGCTGGAATATCTAGTGCATTTAATTTAGATAAAATTTCTAGGTCTTTAAATAAAGTTTTCTCTGCATCTGGAGTCAAACCAAGATTAAGTCTCTCTCTTTTTGTAAAACTTTGTATGTATGCTTTGACACTTTCCGCTGATTCTATTTTAGTTAGACTTGCGTTTCCTGCACCTGCTAATTTAAATGATATTACATCTGCAAATGCCTGTTGTAGCTTACCAAGGTTTCTCTTATCAAAGTTTGTTTTATTAAGATTTTTTGCTATGTAATCTTCTTGGAATCTTATGTTAGATAAAGTTACATTAGTTCTACTTGTGGGAGCTGTAGCTGTTTCTGTTAGCCCTAAAGCACTTGGTATGGTAGTGGTTTCTCCTCCTGTTTTAGATGCAACTCGTGCCTCAATTTGCAAAGGAGATTCTATTCTAGTCATAGTTTCTCTATAAAAAGCATTTGCTTCTGTTAATTTTTTATCTATGCCTTCGACCTTAGGGAACTTTTTAGATACAATAGGATTAGCTAAAGAATCTAATAAATCATCTCTTAAATTTTTAGCAAATGATGCTAATTGAGGATTAGCAGCAGTTCCTATGTCTCTTGAAAATGTCCCTGAAGATAACTGTCCTAATAAAGTGGCATATCCATGTAATAATTCTGCAGGAGTTTTTATGGTTATGTAATTATTATCCATATATTTAGCATACTCAGGATATTTATTACGAAACTGTGCTACGGCTTTCTCAACACCTTGTTGAGTTAACACACGAGTGTTTTTACTTGTGACGCCCAAGTTGATTAAATCTTCTACGATTGAGTTTAATTTACCCTCACCAGGCACTAAAGGTGCTGCAGAAGCTTCTACAGGAGCACCTGCTGTTTGTTTACTTGTTGGAACAGTATCTTTGACTTCTCTTGAGACTATTCTTGCACGTATTTTTTCTAAACTTATTGTTCTTTCACCTAAAGCATCAAATATAGCTTTGTACATACCTCTGGATTCATCCATACGTAGTGCTAAAAATAAATTTTCGACTTCGGCTATATTTGTTCCTAGTCTCTCTGGGTCAACCGTAATTCTACCTTCTTTTACATCATTAATAAGTTTGTTCATACTAGACATATCTTGTCTAAACTTATTAAAATTACCACCACCAAAATTATTTTTAAAAGCATCCATATACTTATACAGAGATGTCATTTGTTCTCTAACTCTTTTTGATAAATATCCAGATGTTTGGTCTACGAGAGCGGCTACCCTGCCTATTTTTTTGTCCATAGTTCTTTGAGAAATCATCGTGCTTACGAGACCTTTCTCAAGACTTTTGTCTGCTCCAGGTAATACAGGAACATTATCAGCAAATTCTTCGGCTTTTATAGCTGATTCAAATAACTCGCCTTTATCTACTGCTAACTTATCTCTTACTCTGGACATACCTAAAATTACTTTATCAAGAAGTGCAGGAATAAAAGGAAATGCTGTTCCTACAATACCACGTAATTCTTGTTTAAACTCATTACTGGTTATATCCGATTGCCCACCAAACAACTTCGTTATAGCGGCACCTGCTTTAGGGTCGGCAACTAATTTTTGTATTTCTTCAACAAATGTACCGAAGTCATCTGCTTCGCCTTTAGTCAATCCTAAATTCTTTTGTAATAATTGTCGTCCTCTTTCTCCAGCTTTATTAAACACATATAAGCTATAACCTAACGCTAATGGACCTGTTATAGGTGCAGCTGGACCTGTTAAACTAGATACTACACCCATTGTTAATAAAGATGTACCCACAGCGGCTGCGTCCGTAGTAATTTCATAAGCTCCCATAGGTAAAAACTTTTGCACATAATCAAACGTGCTTTGTGTAGGACTTGTAAAAGGAGAAAATGTGCCGTCATCTCTTTTTACACTCACATAATATTTGTCTTGTAAAAAGTTGGCGTTCTTGTCTTCGAATATTTTAAAGTTGCCTGGACCTACAACTTTTTCTATTGCATTAGATACCTGATTTACATTATCAGCAAAACCTAATAAAGCCTGTCCTTCAAACCCTAGTTTGTTAGACACTTCCATATTAGAATATTCATATGTGCCACCTTGTTCTTTTGCTAGGTTCTTCACACGATTTTCTCTAAATCGGTCTTTATCCATTTTTTTGTCTTGATAAGGTCTGGGCACGGCTGATAAAAAAGGAAACGCACCAAAACTTGCCATAGGAGGTGCATATCTCATTGCAAGTAAATCTTCTTTTGGGACTTCTCCCCCTCTTTTGATTGGTTCTTCAATAAGCTCTTGACCTGTTGTAAAATCTGCTTGAGCAGTCTCATCTATAGCTTGTTGAGAAGGTATATAAGTATCATCATCACTAGACTTGGCTGTTTGGTTTTCTTGTTGGTCAAAGAAAGAGAAGGTCTTAGAATACTCTGACATTTATGCTCCTGTTTGTACGGGTGTGTAATACACATTCTTATAAGTCTCTTGAAACTCTTTTGCACTCATTGTTTTTCTAGCTATTATATCGTTAACAGAATTTTGAGATAATTCCATTATGTTTTCATGCATTGCTAAAACACGTTTATGCTCCAGTGTTCCCTGACCTGCTTTCTCAGCCTTAACAGCTTTTTTAACTGTATCTTGGTCTAATTTATAAGCTCTCATAATTCTAGCATACATCCGTCCCGCTATTGTGCTAGTATCATTTGCATTAAATGTTTGTCCATCAGGCATGTAGGATATAATTTTATTATTTCTAACTAGTCCGGGCGCATTTTCAGCTAGTGCACTTGCTATTTGAGTTACTGCAGCTCTTTCTAACGCTATAATAGCAGCTAATGCATTAGTTTTACCTACACCAAGAGCACTATCGTCCATAATAATACCAATGTATTGATTAATAATTTGTAAATCTCTATCAGAAATACGAGGGTCATCAAAAATAGCTTCTTTAGTATTTTTAATAAATGTTCGGGCTGCTTGAATTGCTTTAGTTACATTACCACCACCAAGAAATTCTGCTAATGCAGGCTGTCCAAATATATCGGCAAGATTAGTAGCAGTTTGTTGAAATCTACCTAAAACAGAATAAACTTGCGCATTATCACCTAATAAATCTTTTATCAATACAATATTATTTAATGCTGATGTGCCACTGCTCATCTGTTTTTCATTTTTATCTCTATCTTTTTTATTTGGATTTATTTCTATTCCAACATCATCAAATCTAGGAATTAAACGTGTAGAGAGTTCTCCCTGTCTACTTACTATGTTTTGAACTGTGTCTCCACCGTCTAAAGTAGCTTTTAGTGGTATGTTACCTGATATGTGAATATTAGCAGCTCTTGTAGCCTCTGCTTCATTGTAGTTCATAGTATCCATATAAAACTGTTTTATATTACCTACGTCTATTTGAGACTGCGAAGGAGCAGAAGGTTTTACCATTCCAGCACGTAAGGCTTCAGCTGTTGGGGTTCGTGTTGCACCAGAGGCAGGTAAATCGAAAGTATTGTTTAAGACTCTATCTACTTGCTCTAATGGTATTCCAGACCTTTCTGCAAACATTTTTTTAACATCATCTGGAGAATACATTTTAAACAAATTAGCAAAAGATTTAAAAATACCATCTGATGTTGCTTTTGGTGGTGCAACTTCTACTTTCTCTGACACTTTTATATTGTCAACTTTTGCTCCTACAGGTGTCTCAGTAACAGGTATCTTTGAAGTAGGAATATTACCTTTAAACGCTGTTAACATATTGTTAATTATTTTACCTGCTTTATCGACACTTTTACCACTCATTGCGTAAGCAGCTTCAGCTATTCCAACATCTACACCTAATCCGTTAGCTAAAGTTTTAACTTTGTCAATATCACTTAACGCTTCAGCTTGTTTCTTTTGAAAATCACCAGCTTTAGCGTTATATAATTTACCTAGGTTATCTACTCTTGCGATAGCGTCCTGCATAGGGGCTTCGACTGCCTGTTGTAATACAGGTAATGCCCCTCTCATAATTCCTCCTAATGTTATTCCCATTATTGTGCTCCTTGTTTAGACATCAACCCCTGAGGTTGTGGAAGTGGGGGACGCTCTATTTCTTTTGGTGATACATCAAAAATATCTTTAGTCGACTCAGATTCAAAATCAGTTTTATCTTTTTTAAATTCAGCTATTTGTTGTAACCCTTTATCAATTAAAGAATCTTGATTTTTTACAACTGTATATTCTACACCAGCTTGTTCTGCTAAATGCATAATTAACATAGTTAAGTCTTCACCAGTCAGTATTGCAACATCAGGATTCATAAGTCCTTCTGAAAATCCTGCTAATAATAATGAATCTACAATAGTTGATATAGGCACTTGTGCATCCACTAAACTTAACAATTTATCTGCTACATCATCTTGCTCAAACTTATCCATGAAATAGTCCATAGCCTCATCAGGAGTATTTAACATAGGTGGTTTATCCCATGGATATATGCCTGGAGTTTTTGTTAAAGATTGTCCTGGGATAGCAGTATCAAACGAAGAGCGTTCTTTACCACTAGGAAGTTTCATAGTGTCTTTGAGTTCAATATTCATTGTTATGTCCTACTTGTTAATAGACCTAACTGTTTTTTTAATATGGAATTATACATACTTAAAGGTCCGTATGTACCTGTTTCTACGGCTGCAGGTCTTGCTTTTTGTGAAAAGTAACTGGCTCTTCTTCTTTGGGGTCTACCAAATTTTCTATACAAATCAACTTCGGGTGGTGCTTTTAATTGTGTTTGTGGTAATGACTTACCTTTGCCAAACTTTTCCATAACTAAATTAGTGGCTATTGGTGCTATAATGCTCATCATGTTTGATTTTCCTAACTAGGTCTATTGATTGCTGCAATACCTAAGGCAGATATAAAACCACCAATAGCGTTAGAGGATTTCTCATCTAAGTATTGATTATATAAGTCAGCAGTTACATCTGCTTCTAATATTGCCATGGCATAATTAAATGCTCTGTCTTGTGAGTTTTCAGCAGAGGTGTATGCGTAGTCTGCTTCATCTCTATATTGTTGCCATATATTATTAAGTGCAGTGTTTGATATATTTAGGTAATTAGCTGCGTTAAGTTGATTAGCTGCATTTACAGCAGCAGTATTAGCTGTGTTTACGTTCCTACGCCAGGTGGCATTAGACTGTGCTATTTCTATAGCGTTCTTTGTGTTGAACTGGTCTCGACTGTTTTGCATAGTAGCACGGAACTGATTAAGTGCATTTGCCTGTCCTGCATTGAATTGTTGTTGTGCATTGAACTGTGTAGAGTTTAATTTATTTATATCAGCAGTCAAACTCTCAAAGAACTGATTGACTTGGTTCTGACTTGTTGCATTGAAGTTTTGTGCAGCGTTTTGTGCTGCTTGGTCTGACAACAATGTTTGCATTTTAGCTTGTTGATTTACAACTTCTGTCTGTTGTGCATTAGTTAGATTAGACATATCCATCTGCAGGAAACCTTGTGCATTTAGCACCATAGCCTGTTGCCTGTTGTTTAGGTTTGCCATGTCCATCTGTGCAAGAGTCGCAGCGTTAGCTAAGCCAGTTGCTTGTGCGTTGCTTAAGTTCTGTAGATTAATAGTTTCTATAGCCTTAGAGTTTGCAAACACACGTTGTTGCTCTTGATTAAAGTTTAAGTTAGCGGCTTCAGCAAATTTTTCAGCGTTGAGGATGTTTGCTTGTTGTTGGTTGGAGAGTGTTTGTCCAGCTAAAGCGGCTTGAACTTGCATCTTTGCAAGAGCAGTTTGTTGTCTATTGGATGTATTAGCCAAAGACACATTTAAATTATTCTGAGTATTTGTCAAGTTAGCCTGCTGTTGATTGTCCATTATCTTTACAGCAGTTTGATAATATGTTTGAGCATCGGCAGTTGCTATTGGTACAGAAGCCTCAAGTATGGCTTGTGTTATAGCAGCTCCTGCCATGGATGATGCGGCTAATCCTCGCTGAGCCATTTGTGCAGTAGCAGTACGAACTACTCCAGCAGCCCATGATGGCACTTGACCATCTTGAAATTGTTGAGATATACGAGATAACTGACCTTGTACAGTCATCTCTGGTGTAACAGTCATAGTTGCACCTTGTATATTACTTACAAAGTCTGACTGTGCTGCAGTTGTATCACCTAAGAAAGCTGTATCTGCAACAGCACCAGAAACTACTTCTGGGGCAGTCACGGCTCTCATAGCTGTATCTGCTTGACTTATTAATCCTTGGGCAGTGCCCTGTTGAGCTTGAGCTTGAGACCTAGCTCTTTCTTGTTCTGTTACCTGTGCAGCTTGTGCTTCTCTAGTTAGCCCTTCTCCTGTCTGTGCAACTGCTGCAGGTGTAGTTGCTCCTACTAAAGAAGGTTCTACAGTTGCCGCTGGGGATATTGTCGGTGCAGCTGCTAAGGCAGTTTGTGCTTGAGATATAGGAACCTCAGGAGTTCCCTGAAGTGCATAAGCTTCAGGAGATATTTCTTCACCTGGTTGTATTTGTTGAGATTGTGGTACATATTGTCCCTGAGCAGGCATGGTTGGGTTAGTAACTTGCTGACCCATATATTCATCAACATTCGTGGTAGTGGTGTTTTCTTCAGCCATTATCTATTTCCAATCAATACTTTATCTAACTTATCTTCTAATCTTCTTAGTGCATCCATCAACTCGTGCATATCATCCTTAACGTCATCCTTACGTGCATACTCTTCTCGTGTCTTGTTCAAGAGTATCTGTATACGCTTGACCTCTTGGAACATCTTGTTAAATGCCCAACCGAATGGTACAACGACCATAGTCAGGATTATGTTCCAAAATAACATTGGGTCAATGCTTTCCATG
>Ga0209232_1001032_pt1 | contig 15749 bp, 16 predicted proteins | sample ETNvirenome_2_60_FD_184066 | JGI IMG/M metagenome (GOLD analysis project Ga0209232, IMG submission 184066) | Marine viral communities from the Pacific Ocean - ETNP_2_60 (SPAdes) (version 2) | ecosystem: Environmental > Aquatic > Marine > Oceanic | place: Pacific Ocean | collected 2013-06-22
AAACATTCTTGAAAGCAAATGGACAAATAACTGCATCAAGCATGTTGTTATCTGGTTCTGCAGTTGCAACCAATTTTGCAACCAAAGTAGTAACTGTTAATGCTGGTAACTTATCATTATATAGAAGACATATATCAGGAACAAGTTATAATTTAGTATTTGATGGATCACAAGGAGGAGAAAGAATTATGCATATGATCTTAGACGCCGATCCGGGATTGATAGTAGGATTTGATTTAGTTGATGCTAGTGACGGAGTTGAGTCACAAATAATAATAGATGTTACTACCACCGTAACAGGCTTTAGTGATGGTATTAATACATCGATGGCCGCAATGAACGCAATTAGATAATAGGAGAAAAAACAATGGCAACAGTAACAATGACAAATGGACATAGGTATAAGTTTGCTGCTTCGGCAGGAACACCTGTGTTATTAGAATCTTCCGATAATGTAGGAGATATAAATTATTTTCATAACGCACTTCATATAGAAGATGTAGAAAGTTCTATAGGATCAACAGGGTTTGTTACCATTAAAGGTGATAATGCTAATACAAGTTATGGACCTCAAATATTATGTTGGAATATTGGATCTGGTGATGCAGGAATAGCTTTTAGAACAGATAGTGTATATTGGCATGTAGGACAAGATAATAGCCAATCCAATAGATTTTCAATTGGAAATAGCCATGCTATAGGAACAAGTGTTGCAATATCTATAGATACAAGTGAAGATGTAACTATTCACCAAGACCTTGCAATCAATGGCGAGCTTGATATGACAGATGGCCAGATTAAAAATGTTAAAGAAATACAATTTCAAGATTGGGATGACAATACAAATGCACATGATACAACCAGAATACTTATGCGAGACCAAACCATCTTCGTTTATAATGGAGGCCTTGCAGTTGGTAATTATTCAAATGATGTTCTAGGAGATATAATGGATACGCAGTTAGAGGTAGAAGATAAAATATCAGTTGGTTTAGGAAATACTGGTACAACTTCTGCAATAGGTCAAGGTGGAAATGAGACTTGGTTAGAATGTTATATGGTTAGTACAGGAACAGCTGGTTATAATGCAGCTGGTAATGGCCAAAATGCAGGTTGGATGAGATGGAGCTCAGATACTAATAACTATGTTTTATTAGGATTAGATGTTGAACAAGAAAGATTTAGAATGTTGTATTATGATGGTTCAAATTGGGAAGGATTTAAAACAGATAAATCTGGTAACATGGAAATTAATGGTTCTTATTCTTCTTCCGATCTAAGATTAAAGGAAAATGTTAATACAGTTACAAATGCTTTAAGTCTTATAAAACAAATGAGAGGAGTCACTTTTGACTGGAAAAAAGCAAGCGATCCTGGTAAAAAACATAGTGCAGGAGTAATAGCACAAGAAATAGAAGCAATCGAAGGAATATCTCCAGGATTAATCTATACAGATAGTACAATAATAACTTATGATGAAGATGGAAACGTAGATGAGGGATGTCCAAGTATAGATAACAAAAAATCAGCAAATTATCCAGCATTTACAGCATACCTAATTGAAGCAGTAAAAGAACTTTCAGCAAAAATAGATTCGTTAGAATCAAGAATAAATGTATTAGAGAACGCATAATAGTATATATTTATATAAAATGAATTTAGGTAAACAAATAGTGGAAATGATGTTATCGGAATCACCGATAAAAACTGTTGTGGCTATCTACCCAGGTAGATTTCAGCCTATGGGGCAACATCATGCAAAAGTATATGATTGGCTTGCAGGCCAATTTGGAAAACAAAATACATATATTGCAACATCTGATAAAGTTGCTTTACCTAAATCGCCATTAAACTTTAGAGAAAAATTACAGGTTATTCGTAAACATGGAATAACAAATGTTTCTCAAGAAAAAAATGTTTATGCACCTGAAAATATATTAAAAAAATATGATCCACAAACTACCGCGGTTGTATTTGTATATGGAAAGAAAGATGCAGGAAGATTACGATATACAAAAAAAGATGGATCGCCTGGTTATTTCCAAGAATATTCAAAGTCAAAAGGTAATCTAAAAGGATATGAAGAACATGGATACGTTGTTATATCACCGCATATAGAGTTAAAAGTACCAGGATTTGGAGAAATGTCAGGTACAACAATTAGAGCCGCATTAGCATCTGCAGATCAAAAAACATTTAAATCTATTATGGGTTGGTTTGATCCAAAAATTTATACATTACTAAGAAAAAAATTTTCTGAGATAATAGAATCATTTATTGTTAAAGAAGGAAGTAATGTAACTGGTCAAGGAAAAGCTGATGTCGATGATGGACCAAGATATTTTTATGGAAATCAAAATACATATAAAAAACAATCAACCACTATGGCAAAACGATTAGGATTTGAAGTTATAAATTATATTATAAAAGACAATCCAATTGAAGTACATGATACAAATTTTCCAGATGGTCCGCCATTAACAGTATCATATTTTCCAACAGGAGTTAAAGGAGGAGATTTTTCTGGAACAGATTATATTAAAGATTATAAAGGACGGCCTGGTTATAATATTTGGAAAAACTATATTTCAAAAATTGCTCAAACAGTAGGATATAAATTTTTAGATTTTCTGGGAGCAGAAGATTCTATAAAATCAAGTAAAGGAGAAAAATTAGTGCCAACAACATTAACAGAAGATATTAATCTTCCAATCAATATAGGTGATACAATTATGATGGGTAGATTTAAAAATAAAAAAGTAGTTGTAAAAACAATTAATTTTAATGATAAAGGTGATTTGCTAATTAATGGTAGATCGGCGGCTAGATTTAGATTAGTACCACAAGAACCAAAGCCTAAAACATTAGGAGAATCAATTGCATTACAATTGTTAACAGAAGGTGGCGCAGCTGGTCATATGAATCATCCATTCGATGATAGAGATATTACATTTGGTGATATGAAACAAATGATTAAATTATCACTTGACGGTAAATTAGATATTGAAGCAGGCGTACAAGAAAAAACAGATGGTCAAAATTTAGCAGTAACATTTAAAGATGGTAAAGTTGGCGCAGCAAGAAACAAAACTACAATTCGAACTCCAATGGATATAGATGCAGTAAAATCAAAATTTGCTGGAAGAGGTGAAATTGAAAATGCATTTACATTTGCAATGCAAGATTTAGAAAAGGCATTATTAAAAATACCAAAAGAAAAATTATTTGAAATTTTTAGAAACGGAGCGAGATTCCTAAACATTGAAATAATATATCCAGGAACACAAAATGTTGTTATGTATGGACCAAAAGCTTATATACAATTTCATGGTGTAGATGAATTTAATTTAGATACAGCAACTAAAGTAGATTCATATCCTGAATTTGCTCCATTATTACAAAAAATGATAGCAGATGTAAATGCTAATATACAAAAACAGTTTGAAATAATCCCACCTAAAATTTTAACTTTAGGAAGGTTACCTAATTTTGAAGAAAAAGAACAATATTTTTTAAAACAAGTAAATGATCTTCAAAAACAATATAAACTAAAAGATTCTGATGAATTAATAATGTGGCATGAAATGTGGTGGAAAACAAGAATAGAAGAAGTATTTCCAGACACTACAGATGACATAAAATTTGGATTATTAAAACGATGGGCATATTTTGATAAATCAATGAGATTAAATGGAACAAATATTCCAGATCCAGATATATTAGCTAGAGTTAAAGATTTTGATAAAACTAATTTTGCCAAACAAAATAAACAAAATGTATATAACTTTGAAAAAATATTTTTAGAATTAGGAGTTGAAATATTAGCAAATATATCAGATTATTTATCAGTTGTACCAAATAAAGCTATTAAAGATATAAGAAGACGAATAGCGGCAAAAATCAAAGTCATACAGAAATCTAAGGATTTAGCGTCACTTGAAAAATTAAAATTTGAATTAAAGCGAATAGAAGATTTAGGAGGATTTGAAAAATTAGTACCAACAGAAGGTATAGTATTTATTTATAAAGGTAAAACATATAAATTAACAGGTTTATTTGCTCCTATTAATCAATTGTTAGGAATAGGCGGACTTGGCGATAAGTAGCATATTTATATAAAAATAGGGAACAACTATGAACGAAGAAAATTTAAGAAAAGCAATAAGAACTGAAATACGTAGAACACTTAAAGAAAATCCAAAATATGGATCGGGATTAGGTGGATCTGAAAGACAAAAAGTATCTAGAATTTTTCAATATATGGAAAGAAAAGGATTATCTAGGTTCTTAGCAATGTTAAAAACTGATATTGAAAAAGCTCAAGCTATTGCAAGATTTGCAGATGAAGTAGGTTTACCACTTAACAAAGTATCTCAATTAAGAAGTCAATTGGTAAAAATGAAACGTGATGCATCAAGACGTGGTGGTGAAGTTTAATTAAAATAAAAAGGTTATATGAGCAATTTAAAGAACGTGAAAGCGATCCAAGATATGTTATCTGGAACGCATAAATCACAAACAAGAAAGTCTCATTATTTTGGAAAAACAACTTCTGAGATAAAAGATGAAGATGTTATTGAACGATTTGAAGACGGAAAGCCAAAGATTTGGATTGAAACTGATCATAATGGTAATAGGACTCGAGTTACTCAAAATAATGGATTTAAATCGCGTGAATCTGAAAATGGTTATCTAGTAAGACAAGTACAAAAACAATTTCAAATGCCAGATACATGTCCAAATTGTGGACAATCTATGTATGGTACAGAAGAAAGATTAAACAAGAAATTTTGGGTAACACATAAAACATGTTTTGATTGTGTTGTTAAAATGGAAACAAATTTGAGGAATGATAAAGATGCATGGGAAAAATACAAACGTGATAGAATGTTAAAGAATGCAGAATCGTTTTTTAAAGACGCTGATGAAGATGTTAAAGGATTAGAAAAGATGATGACAGAAGCAATCCGACAAGTACAAAACGCTGATGGAGATATTGAAACGTTTGACGCTGCAATGAGTAAAGAAAAATTTAAAGAAACTGTATTGCAAAAATATAAAGAATATAAAGAACGAATATTATCAGAATTAAAAGGAGAGTAAAGTTATGGGACTAGGATTAGGAAAATTATTTTCAGGTGGAGCCGGAGAACTGGTTGAATCAGTTGGTGGTGTACTTGATAATCTAACAACTTCAAAAGAAGAAAAACTAGAAGCAAAAAGAAAAATGAAAGAATTAATTGCCAATCATGAAGCGGCAATGGAAAAGAACATTACAGATAGATGGAATGCAGATATGAATTCTGATTCTTGGTTATCAAAAAATGTAAGGCCATTAGTATTAATATTTTTAGTAGTATGTACAGTATTATTAATTTTTATTGATGCTGGTGCAATTAATTTTCAAGTAGAAGAAAAGTGGACAGATCTTTTACAATTAGTATTGATTACAGTAATTGGTGCTTATTTTGGTGGTAGATCGCTTGAAAAAACAAAGAAAAAATAATCGCTCTTTTACTTGGTTTTCTGCAAATAATTTTTTATATTTAAGTAAAATATGGCTGTAAAGAAAACATTAAAAGAAATCATACGTGATGAATATAAGAGATGTGTACAAGATCCTGTACATTTCATGCGTAAATACTGTATAATCCAACATCCAACTCAAGGAAAAATTTATTTTAATTTATATCCGTTCCAAGAAGATTCATTAAGACAAATATCATCTAATAGGTATAATATTATATTGAAATCAAGACAGTTAGGTATTTCAACTTTAACTGCAGGATATGCGTTATGGAAAATGTTATTTAAATCAGATTTCAATGTATTGGTAATTGCAACCAAACAGGACGTAGCAAAAAACCTTGTAACCAAAGTTAGAGTTATGCACGAAAATTTACCTAAATGGTTAAAAGGTTCGGTTGCAGAAGATAATAAACTTTCATTAAGATTGAATAATGGTTCACAAATTAAAGCCATATCATCAAAAGGAGATGCAGGTAGATCAGAAGCCTTATCATTATTAATATTTGATGAGGCAGCATTTATTGATAAAATAGATGATATATGGACCGCAGCTCAACAAACATTAGCAACTGGTGGTGATTGTATTGCTTTATCTACTCCAAATGGTGTTGGTAATTGGTTTCATAAACAATGGGTTGAAGCTACCGCAGGAGGAGAATTTAATAATATCATGTTACACTGGACAGTGCATCCTGATAGAGATGATGCATGGAGAGCCAAACAAACAGAATTGCTAGGTGAAAAAATGGCCGCGCAAGAATGTGATTGTGATTTTATTTCATCTGGTCATACTGTAGTAGATGGAGAAATATTACAATGGTATCAAGAAACATATGTAAAAGATCCTATTGAAAAAAGAGGTATGGATGGAAATTATTGGATTTGGGAATATCCAAATTATTCAAAATCATATATGGTAGTAGCTGACGTTGCTAGAGGTGATTCAACAGATTATTCTGCATTTCATGTATTTGATACAGAACAATGCAAACAGGTTGCAGAATATAGAGGTAAAATAGGAACTACGGAATATGGAAACATGTTGATTTCAGTAGCTACAGAATATAATAATGCATTACTAGTTATTGAAAATGCAAATATAGGTTGGGCAACAATTCAAGTAGCTTTAGATAAAGGATACCAAAATTTATATTATTCTTATAAACAAGATGGATATTTAGATGAAGAAATACACTTGAAAAAAGGATATGATCTAAAAAAGAAATCACAAAAAGTTCCTGGATTTTCAATGACATCAAGAACTCGTCCATTAGTAATATCTAAATTAGAAACATATTTTAGAGATAAAACACCATTAGTTCATTCAAAAAGATTGGTAGATGAATTATTTACATTTATTTGGTTAGGACATAGAGCAGAAGCTGCACGAGGATATAATGATGATTTAGTAATGTCATTTGCAACAGGTCTATGGATGAGAGATACAGCATTAAGATTACATCAACAAGGAATGGACTTAAATAGAAAATCATTAGGTGGTATAGGAAAAGTAGATGCAGGAGTATATTCAACAAAAACAGACTTAAAAGGTACAGGATGGGATTGGCAAAGTGGAGATAAAGACAACGACGATTTAACCTGGCTTTTATAGTACAATCATATTTATATAAAAGTAGAAAATTATGGCAAATAAATCATTAAGATCTAGACTTAGAAGACTTTTTTCAACGAATGTAATAGTTCGAAGAATTGGTAAAAAGAGACTACAAGTCGTAGATTCAAATAAGTTACAATCAATGGGTAACATGAAACAGACAAAATACATTGATCGGTTTTCAGGAATCCATACAAAAAATCCAGGTTGGAGCACATATAATAATACAGCAAATTATCATCAAAACAGAGTAGAACTATATACAGATTATGAAGGTATGGATATGGACCCAATTATATCTTCAGCATTAGATGTGTATGCAGATGAATCAACAGTTAAAGATGCAGATGGAGATACTTTAACAATTAAATCATCTGATGATAATATTCGAAAAATACTAAGAAATTTATTTTACGATGTATTAAATGTAGAATACAATTTATGGCCATGGATTAGAAATGCATGTAAGTATGGTGATTTTTATTTACATTTAGATATTGACGAAGAAATTGGTATTGTAAATGTAGTTCCAATGTCTGCATATGAAATGAGACGTGAAGAACAATTCGATGACAAAAATCCATATGCAGTTAAATTTTACTATGAAGGAATGAGTAATATAGGAGGTGTTGGAGGAAATTCACAAATGGAATATGATCCGTTTGAAGTAGCTCATTTTAGATTATTATCAGATACAAACTTTTTACCATATGGTAAATCAATGCTAGAAGGTGCAAGAAAAGTATTCAAACAATTAACTCTTATGGAAGATGCAATGCTACTTCATAGAATAATGAGAGCACCAGAAAGAAGAATATTTAAAATTGATGTAGGTAATATACCACCTGGTGAAGTTGATTCACATATGCAGCAGATAATGAACAAAATGAAAAAAGTTCCTTATATGGATGAACAGACAGGTGATTATAATTTAAAATTTAATCTACAAAATATGTTAGAAGATTATTACTTACCTGTAAGAGGTGGAGAATCTGGAACTAATATAGAATCTTTACCTGGTACATCGAATGATGGTCAAACAGAAGATATAGATTATTTAAGGAATAAAATGCATGCTGCATTAAGAATACCAAAAGCCTTTTTAGGTTATGATGAAGGTGTTGAAGGTAAAGCAACATTGGCAGCTGAAGATATTAGATTTGCAAGAACTATTGAAAGAATACAAAAAATATTTACTTCTGAACTAACTAAAATTGCAATTGTACATTTATATACACAAGGATATACAGATGCAGATTTAATTAATTTTGAATTAACATTAACTAATCCATCTATTGTTTATGAAAAACAAAAAGTAGAATTATTAAATGAAAAATTAGGACTAGTATCTAACTTTAAAGAATCAGGAATGTTCTCAGAAAAATATATTTATGAAAATGTATTTGGTATGAGTCATGATGAATGGACTTCAGAACAAGAACAAGTTATTGAAGATCTTAAAGAAGAATTTAGAAAAGAACAAATTAAGTCAGAAGGAAATGATCCTCAAAAAACAAATCAATCATTTGGAACTCCTCATGATATAGCAGCAATGCATATGCAAGGAAATTTAGATATGCCAGGACAGCAAGATGAAGGAGCAGATAATCCAGTAGCAGGTCCTGGTCGTCCAAAAGAATATGGATCATGGGGTAAATCAAATTCGCCATTTGGTAGAGATGCATTAGGTAGCAAAGGATTAGATAAAACATTTGCGACAGATAAGTCGCCATTACAACATAAATATAGAGGTGGTTCACCACTAAGCACTGAGGCTAAAGCATTTGCAGATATGATACAAAATAAATCAAAATCTCCAAAAGTTTTACAAGAAAGCCTTTCAACTAAAAAAGTTGATCCTGATAAAGGTACAATGCTGGATGAAGATGTACTGATTCAAGAAGAAAAAGCGTAGTGAAAGTTAAATAACTCAATATTTATTTAAAAATAGATAGCAAACAAACGGGACGATATGTCAATGAAAAAAATAAAGCATTCAAAGTATAAAAATACCGGGATTCTTTTCGAGATGCTCGTACGTCAAGTAGCCGCAGATACAATGCAAGGCCGCAAGACAAAAGCATTGCCGATAATTAAGAGGCATTTCAAGGCCGGTACTGAATTAGGAAAAGAACTACAATTATATAGAACTATTCAAGAAGAAGAGTTTAAAACAGAAAACAGTGCACAAAAGTTTTTACAGGCATGTATAACTGCAAGAAAATCTTTAAATCAAAAAGCACTGCGAAGACAAAAATATAATCTGATAAAAGAAATTAATGATCAGTTTATAGTAGACAACTTTTTTAGAGCAAGAGTATCAAACTATAATATAATGGCTGCGGCGTATAAATTATTTGAATATGCAGAAGTAGACAATCCAGCTCAAATAGTTAGATCTAAAGCTACATTGGTAGAACACGTATTAAGAAATACAATTAACAATCCAGTTAAAACTAAAAAAGGAAATGTTATAAAAGAAACATATTCGGTTCAACCAAAAGATGTAAGATTGTTATCTTATAAAATGTTGATTGATAAGTTTAATGATAAATATAATGGACTTAATCAAAGACAAAAAAATATTTTAAGAGAATATATTAATAATGTAACTAATACAGTTGCATTAAAAGAATTTATTCAAAAAGAAATTCCAGTTGTACAAAAAGAATTATCAAGAGCTTCTTCTAGAGTAGGATCAAAAGTAGTTAAGATAAAATTAAATGAAGTTAATAATATGTTAACTGAATTAAAAAATTCATCTTCTATTAAAGATAAAGATGTATTAACTATGTTACGTTATTATGAATTGATAAAAGAACTTAAAAACGTGGAGACTAAATAATGAGCGCTAATCCATCACAAAGAGAAACCTGGTTTAATTCTTATCCAGATTCAGGAAGTTTATATAATGTAAACGGACATTTAGGCGGCTATCATGCAGTAACAACAGTTGCAGATGGTGCAACATACTATACTGGTTCAAGTGCTGCAAGATGGAATGGAGTTATGGTTGTAACTCATGGTAGTGCAGTATTACATTTTCCAGGAGGAGGTTCAATTGCAGCAAGTAAATTAACTACTAAGGAAATATATAACTTTACAATATCGCATATAACAGCAGCAAGTTCTGCAGAAATTTATTTATTGAGGAAATAAGATATGGATTATTTAGATAAATTTAAAAAATACCTTAAAGAAACTGAAGAAGATGAAATCCAATATCAACACAATGAGGATGAATTAGGCGAAGCAAATGTAACTGGTAATATAGATGGCGGCGAAGGTCCTCCAAAAACACCATATGCATTTCATGATAATGATAAAAAAGGTAAAAAGAAACAAAAAGATAATGCAACAACTGCAACAGATTTTGAATTAGTTAAAGACTCAATATATAAAAAAATGATGAAAATGACAATGAGCTCAGGCTTAATGAATGAAACATCATATAGAGACTATAAAAAAGATCCAACATCAACCCCTCAACAAAAAGTTAACAGAGGAATAGCTGAAGTTAATAAAATGTTAGGTTTGATGGAAAAAATCGTAAATAATAATATAAGATTGAAAACTGAGATGGGTGTAAATTCAAACCATTTTTGGAAATCAACCGGAAAACGATTTGCTAAAATTAATGAAAGAATGACAAGAATTGCAAATCGATTAAAAGAATTATCACAATAGGAGATCAAAAATGGCAAAACAATTATTAGTTAATTATCAAACGTTTGAGATAACTCCTCAACAAATAAATGAAAGCCTTTCAAAGAATGGCGGAAAATTAATTGTTTCAGGTGTTCTACAAAGAGCTGAATCAAAAAATCAAAATGGAAGAATATATCCAAAAGAAACTTTAATGAGAGAAGCAAATAAATATGCAGAAGGATTTATTAAAGAAAAAAGAGCATTAGGAGAATTAGACCATCCGGATTCATCTGTAGTTAACTTAAATAATGTTAGTCATAATGTTTTAGGTATGGACTGGAAAGGAAATGATTTAGTTGGTACTGTAGAAGTATTAGGAACACCAGCTGGAAATATATTAAAAGAATTATTCAAATCAGGAATTAGATTAGGTATATCATCAAGAGGTATGGGTTCTGTAAAAGAAGTAATGAGAGAAGGTGATGATACATTAGAAGTTCAACCTGACTTTGAATTAATTGCATTTGATTTTGTTTCTAATCCATCAACTCATGGAGCATTTTTATCTCCTGTAAATGAAGGAAAGTCGACAAAGCAATTTGATAAATATGCAAATGTAAATAAATTAATAACTGATATAATTAAGGAGTATTAATATGTTAAAAGATATGCAATCACAATATGGACCAACTGCAACTACACAAAACGCTGATGTATTAGCAGGAGAAGGGAAGAAGAATGGTGGACTTGAAGTTTTAGGAGCAGAAAATGCATCTAAGTATTCAGTAACTGCAAAGAAAGATCCAATGGCATTTGAAGGTAAAAAGAATATGGGATTGGAAGGTGTTAAAGATGGATCAAAGTTTGGCCTTGTAGGAGGTAGACCAACATTATATATAGATACAGTGGAGTACTAAAAATGAATTTGAAAAAACAATATCAACGATTATTTGAAGGTCGTGCAGAATTTGCAAAAGCAAATAATTTAAAAATGGAAGATTCTTTATTAAATGAAGCTCCAATGGTTCAAGCTTTTCCTAAAATGAAAACAGATGCAGAAAGAAAGGCAGCATTAGAACCAGGAGCAGGTGTTCCAGGCCAAGATAGCGAACCAATTGATATTGAATATTATTCTGATCAGTTAAACAAATTGATAGATACTATAAGAGATTTTCAGCAAGATATAGGTACAGAAATAGAAATGAAAGGTGAAGAAACTGGTAACTATGAATATGAAACTATGGAAAAACAATTATCTAGATATATAATAGGAGCTGAAAAACAATTAGAGTCACTTCAAAAATATTTAGAAAGACAAAAAGGTAAGGGATTATAAAATGGCAACAAATAAATACGAAAATGCATTGTTAAAAACTATAATGTCAAAATCAAAATACATTATGGAAAACTTCGGTGAAGAAGAAGAAACTGGTATAACATCAGAACAAAAAAAATCTTTTACTGAGGCAGTAGGTAATTATCATCAAATGGGTGATGCAATATATAGAAATGCATCATTAAGAGAAATTACAGAAAAATTAGGCGAAATAGTAAAAGTAGCAGAAGCCCTTACATTACAAGAATCAGAACATTGGTTTGATAATGTTACTACATCTCGTCATATGAAACAATTAAAAGAAGCATATAAAGTATTTTCTAAAACAGCTAACGAAGTTCATACATTACAGCAAAGATTAGAATCTGCATATGAAGATATGGGTACTACATTAAATAAGTATTACAAAATAAATGAAGCATTAAAAGATGAAGCTTTAGATCCAGTAGGCCAAGAAGATGGTGATATAGATAATGATGGAGATAAAGATAAGACAGATGCATATTTAATGAATAGAAGAAAGACAGTAACAAAAGCTGTAAAAAAATCTTAATATATTTGGAATATTGAAATATATTCTTTATATTAATACTAGTTATAACGTAAAATAAATTACATGAATAAAAAACATAAAATTTGGCAGTCGCATATACCAGGCCATGCTTTGGGTGCAGCTGTAGTTAAAAATCCTAAGAATCCTAAAGATCAAGGAGATATTGGATTCGCAATTCGATTTTGGAAAAGAGCTCTTAAAGATGCAGGTACATTACAAGAGTTAAGAGATAGAAGATATTTTAGAAAAAAATCTGATAAAAGACGTGAACAGATGGATAACGCAAAATATTTTCAGCAAATAAATTCCAGAGAAGATAGGTAAATATTATATATACTCCAACATTTTTATTTTAGCTAAAAATTTTCTAGAAAAAAAGTAGGTTTTTCAATAGCCGTATATATTTATAATTGTAACAAGTATATACGGTGCTTCAATATCACCGTCCCTGAATATTTTTTAACAATTCACATTGAGGTTCCTAATAACCTTATTTCCGAACAAATTTATTAAAGGAGAGAGATAAATGAACAATTTATTGAAAGAAGCTATTGCTGACGCGAAAGCGGTACGAGAAACAGCATTAGCAAACGCTAAAATAGCATTAGAAGAAGCTTTCACTCCAAGACTTCAAAGCATGTTATCTGCTAAACTTTCTGAAGAAGAAGGTATGGAAGATGAGATGGCTATGGAAGACGAAATGCCAATGGATGAGCCAGTTGCTGCAGAACCAGAAATGGAAGCACCAGTTGAGGAACCAGCTCCAGAAATGGAAGAAGAAATGGCTGACGACGAAATGGCAGAAGAAGGAATGAGAGGAGAAGAAACTGATGAAGGTATGCGCGAAGACGACGAAGATCCAACCGATATGCATTCTGAAGCAGAAGATGCCGAACTTGAAGAAATCTTAAGAGAACTTGAAGGCGAGGATGAAGAAGCTGTAACAGAAGGCGAAGATGAAGAAACTGTTGAAGAACAGTCTGGTTCAACTGGTATTGGTAAAGGAACTGGTATGAAGCAAGCATCATCTTCAGATGAAGAAGATCCAGGAAAAGGTAAACTTAAAGAAAACGAAGGTGACGACAAAGAAGAAGTTACTGAAGAAGAAGAAGTTGATCTTGACGAAATCATTAACGCTTTGAGAGAAGAAGAAGGTGATGAAGCAGAACCAGTAGAAGAAAATGACACTGCAGGTGTTGATGATGGTGATGCTGCAAAAGACCTTGAAGAAGCTTACAAAGTAATCAGATTCATGAAGTCTAAGTTGAATGAAGTTAACTTGCTAAATGCTAAACTTTTATTCTCGAACAAATTATTTAGAAACCATTCATTAAATGAAAGTCAAAAAATGAAAGTAATTGAAAACTTTGACAGAGCTCAAACATTGAGAGAAGTTAAGTTAGTATTTGCTACATTAACTGAGTCATTTAAATTGGGTGGTAAAAGAAAAGTAAAAACCATTAAAGAATCGTATGCTAGTAAGCCTTCGAGATCTACAAGACCATCAAAGAAAGTCCTTTCAGAAGGAAATGATGTTGCTAATAGATTTAAGAAGTTAGCTGGATTACTTTAATATTAAAAGGAGATTAAAAAATGGATATAAATTCATTAATGCCAAATGATTCCATTGCTAAATCAAAAGCTGCTACAGCTGGTTTAGTTAGAAAATGGGAAAGAACAGGTCTTCTTGAAGGTTTAGGTAAAGAATATGAAAAGTCAGGTATGGCTGTTCTATTGGAAAACCAAGCAAAACAATTAGTATCAGAAGCAAATTCTACAGGTACATCTGCAAACTCTGAAGAGTGGTCAGGTGTTGCTTTACCATTGGTAAGAAGAATTTTTGCTGAGATTGCTGCTAAAGATTTTGTAAGTGTACAACCAATGAACTTACCTTCTGGTCTAGTATTCTTCCTTGATTTCAAGTATGGGACCAACCAACCAGGATTTACTACAAACTCTGGTAAAGATTCACAAAACGATTCTGTATTCGGTGTAACTGATAGCACGTTAGGATCAACTGCAGCTACTGAAGGTCTTTATGGCGCAGGTAGATTTGGTTATTCTATCAACGAAACATCACTAACTAACAAAGTTAATGGTGACGGAACTGTAGGTACTAACCTTGTAACAGGTTCAGCATTTACTCAAGCAACGTTTGAGCAAAGAACTAATCATGATTCAGAATTTTCTGCTTCATTAGCTGCTGCTTCTGTTGGTATTGGTCAGTTAACTACTGTAGACTTTACATTTGCTGCTTCTGATTTAGCAGATGCAAATGGTGTTAGAGCATACCAAATTTCAGGATCAGGAATTGAGACTTATTATCCTCAATTTACTACTGTATCAGGAAATACTGGTTTAGTAGGTGCTACACCAAAAGTATCATTCTTAGTTAAATCAACTGCTGCTACTGCTGCTGTTGTAAATGGTACTATTACTTACCAAAAGCAACCAGGTGATACTTCAAGAGGTGACTTTGAAGATACATCTCAAGATTCAGGTGCATCTAATTCAAGTTTAGCTATCCCAGAAATCAACCTAGAGATGAGATCTGAGGCGATTGTTGCTAAGACAAGAAAGTTAAAAGCAATCTGGACTCCAGAATTTGCTCAAGACTTGAATGCTTATCATTCAATTGATGCTGAGGCTGAATTAACTTCTATGTTATCTGAGTACGTTTCGCAAGAGATTGATTTAGAATTATTAGACATGTTAATGCAAAATGCTCAAACTACTGATTACTGGTCAGCTAGATTAGGCTTTGAATATGATTCAACGTTGACAACATTCTCTAATACAGCTGGAAATTCTGCAGCTTACAACCAAGGTACTTGGTTCCAAACTTTAGGAACTAAAATCCAGAAAGTAAGTAACAAAATTCACCAGTTAACATTAAGAGGTGGTGCAAACTTCCTAGTATGTTCTCCAACTGTTGCAACTATCCTAGAATCAATTCCAGGATATGCTGCTGATACAGATGGTGATAAAATGCAGTTTGCAATGGGTGTACAAAAAGTTGGTGCTATTAATAATAGATTCCAAGTTTATAAAAACCCATACATGACTGA
>Ga0209232_1001033_pt1 | contig 15743 bp, 12 predicted proteins | sample ETNvirenome_2_60_FD_184066 | JGI IMG/M metagenome (GOLD analysis project Ga0209232, IMG submission 184066) | Marine viral communities from the Pacific Ocean - ETNP_2_60 (SPAdes) (version 2) | ecosystem: Environmental > Aquatic > Marine > Oceanic | place: Pacific Ocean | collected 2013-06-22
TCCTTTCTCTTATGTGATAGTGAACGCCAAAAAAAAATACAAAAAAAAAGGAGGCTAAATTTTAACCTCCTTTGATCGTTTTAAGATGTTATTACTAAGCTAATCCATAAAAGACCAAACAAAGAAACAACAAAAAGAAACTCAAGAATTAATTTCAGGGACTTCCTCATTTTGATATATATTTAAAGATGCTAGTAATTCAATTAATTCCTCATAAACTTCCTTAACTTTAGAAGGTTCAATTAATTTATTATTTAAATAATATATAAATTCCCCTCTTTTAGTCTTTTCAATTTTGTATTTACTTGAAGAGTCTCCAACACTAAAAACAAAAACAATATTATTATTATTCTTCTTAGCTTTCTTTTTAATTGGTTCTTCTTTGTTCCCTCTTATATAATTTAAGCTTTCATTAAGAGAATTAAAATTATTTTCACTTAATAGCTTTCTTTTATGACCTTTAAATTTATTCTCTTTGTTTTCAAACTCATACAACTTAATATATTTTGTTGCTAACGTATAAGAAAATAAAATATTTGAAAAGTTATCGTTATACCATTCTTTATAAGTGAAGTCTTTTTTTAAATCTTGCTTTTTAAAATAATCTCTAATATCTAAACAATATTGACCATTTTTCAAATATGTATCTAATCGTAAACTTTTTAAATTTTGATTAGCTTTTAAAATTTTATCAAATTGAGATTTCCCCCCTTTGATAGCTTTTATAATTGTGTTTAATTTATTCATGTTTAATAATTTAATTAATAATTTATTTATGTAAATATAATAATAATATTTGTTATTACCTACAATATATTAAAAAGAATATTATTTAAAAAGTTGCATCCATGCAACCTAATAAAAATGGGTTTTTGTTTTTGCTTATTGTCCACATAGAAACAAAAAAGAATTTTTTTTAATCAAAAGACATAAAATAATATTAAATATTAGTTATAGAAATAACAAAAGAGTATTTTAACACACTAAAAAAGGTATTTTATAAAATATATATGACAAAAACCAAAACACAAAAACCAAAAACACCCCCCACCCCATTTTTAAAAAGCGTTTCCATTTTGCGATTTGTTAGTCGCTAAGTAATATATAGCACCAAACACATATCACCACACATCACCACAAAAACCCTAAAAATATTAGTAATATCTATACTTAATTACTAAAAAAAATAGTATCTTATGTAGAAATCACAATTATATGTGGTTTATTTACATAAATGATTATGAAAAAGGGATGCACAGGAGAATGTCTAACACCTAAAGAAAAGCGTGAGCTAATGGGACGCTATATGACAAATCAAAAAATCAAGTATGATATAGACCATAGGTTAGAGCAAATGGCTTCGTTAGAAAGCACGCTAGGGATTGATAGCACTAAATCTGAAATAAGTAAGATTAGAAAGTTACAAGACAAGCTTTTATTAGAGATAAAAGACATAGATCCTATTAAATATAAATCCCTTGCCCCTTTACACTTAGATTAACTTATGAGAGCACTAGAAGGAAAAGTATTAATAAAGATTGAGAAGAAGATGGAGGATACGGTACAATACGGGAATATGGAATTACATATAGACCCTATGTTTAAACCAGAACACAATGCTAGGATTTATGGAACAGTAATAGGCATTAGTGATAAGGAAGATCAATTAAGGATAGGAGATAAAGTTTATTTCCATTATTTAGTTGTAAATGATTCTCATGCATATGATGATGTTTATCAGGTGCATAGAGAACGTATTTTCTGTTATGTTAGAGATCAAATATATCCACTTGGTTATTGGACACTATGTGTACCATTTTATGACGATAAAACAGACATTGTGAATGTAGATGGAAAAGATATAGAAGTTATTAAGATGGGTAACATAGTTACTGCTGTTGCACCTAGACCTAGTGCTAAGAGAACGAAGATATCTAGGATTGGTAAGAACAGGCTAAGATTGAAAGATAATGATGTTGTATATGCTGAAAGAGGTTTTGAATTTGAAAACGATATTGAGGGTACAACATATTATTGTGTTAAACATAACGATATAGTAGGTAAAGTATGAAACATATTAAGATGTGTGAAGATAAACATCCTGAGACTTGTAAGAAGTTTAAGGAAACGTTGAATGAAATGTATAGTACATTTTGTAAAAAACAACTGGACTATGGTCCAGGTAATATAATGATTGGGGGAAACATTGAGGATGTTGAAGATAGGAAGATGGCTTTATTAGGAATATGGATTAGATCAAATGATAAGATGGAAAGGATTAAGAATCTAATGAAAACTAATAATGCTAATAATGAGAGTATAGAGGATAGTTATTTAGACCTTGCTAATTATAGCATAATTAGTATGCTTGTAAGGTCTAAAATATGGGGAAGTTAAGAAGATGTAGAGTTTGTAAAGTAGATTTCCCGATCGCTAGGTTTTATTTGAATGGTTCAGGTAAACCCGAAGGAATGTGTAAGCAGTGTAGAAATTCAAGAAAAGAGGAGGTTAGAAGGCAACACAAAATAAAGTTTATTAGACTTTTAGATAAAAAAAGAAAAGTGGAGTGTGAGAGATGTGGCTATAACAAGTCATTTGCTGCCATAGACTTTCATCACACAGGAGAAAAGATTTTAAATATATCAAAGGCTATAGGAAAGCTAAGTTCCAAGTCCTTTGTAAATGGTAGAGCAAACGAAATACTAATGGAAATAGATGGTTGTGAAATATTATGTTCTAATTGCCACAGAGAAGAACACGAAAAATATCCATTTGACATATGAGAAAATTAAATCAAAAACTAGCAAATCAATTTTTTAAGAAATATAATCCTATAGAAAAGAAGGATGTAGAGAGTCTTGGTTTTCAGCCCGCATCTTTTGAAGACAATAAATATAAACACATTGATGGACAGGTACAATTTTACACCAAGATGGTTGTTACACATATGAGTGTAGATGTAAAAGATAGAAAGTCTATCAAAAGAGGAGAACCAAAGAACGATAAGTATCTATGGGTAGAACTACAAAATTGTTATGGATATCATGGATGGTTATATGGTGAAGCTGATTTCATAGCATTTAAACAAGCAGACCATTGGTTTGTAGTATGGAGAAAAGATTTAGTAGAACTTGTAGCGAATAAAGTAGAAAAAGAATTTGTTGATTATTTTCCTTTGTATAAACTCAAAACTAGAGAGGGTAATAAAGATATTATAACCCTAATAGATAGAGAAGATATTGAAGGAATTCATTTACCTTTGTGATATGGCGATATTTAATGATGAAGCTTTTAGTAGATTGTGTGTTCCTATTTATAAACAATCTAGCGTACTAACTAAATACAAGTCAGAGTTTAAAAAAATATTTGGTGGGTTATTCAAACACAGAAGAGTAGACCTAGAAAAAATAATAAAGTATATTATTTATATGTACGATCTAAACTCTCCTATGCGTGAGTTGTTTCCTGATATGAGTATTAGAAAGACAGAATGTGCTATATTGTCTGGTTATGATATTGAAAAGGAAGAGAAAAGACTTAATAAGATATTTAACTTAGAAGATAGAGATATAGTGGAGATGATATTTAATTACCTTAAATTTCAGAACCATAAGACTTGGGCAATGCTTACAACTAACGAAGAGGTGTTATGGCAATACCAACAAGAGTTGTTAAGTCCTATCACAGACTTTAGACAGGACAAAGAAAAGCTACAAGCCTTAGAGATTAAAAGTAAACTAATGAATGAGTCTGATAGTATTATAAACAGAATTAAAAGTTACGAAGATAAAATATTTGGAGATGATAAAGAAGTACAATCAAAACTTAAACAAGCTAAAACATCTCCCGAAAGCATAGCTTATGTACCAGAAAACTAATGGAGAACTTATACAACTACAAGGACTATCCTGCTACTTGCCAGAAGAAGGAATGGTCTACAACACTATCTCAAAAGAATACGAAAGCAGAGGTGTATTTCGCAGGAGCTCATTGGTGGATAAACAATATTGGGAACGACCACTACTACCAAGTGACTTTTTAATTAAAAGAAAGAAAGAAATACAACTACAAAAGTCTGATCCTAACTATGTAGATTTAGAACTACAAAACTATAGGATACAAGAATGGGATAGAAGGCTACATGGTTTTTGGTTTATGAATAATGGTAAAGCTACATACCTTACAGGACTACACTACTTTTATTTAACACATTGGAAGTTAGATACAGGATACCCCGATTTTAGGATACCTGATATGGAGTTTTTTTATTTTTTACAACATTGTATGGATGATCCTAATAGTCTAGGAATGATAGAATGTACAAAGCGTAGGCAAGGTAAAACAGTACGTGCAGGAGCATTTTTATATGATTATACATCTAGAGCAAAAAACATCTATAGTGGTATACAATCTAAAACATTAGAGGATGCAAAGAATAACGTGTTTGCAAAAGGACTTATTTTACCCTTCAAGCAATTACCCGATTTCTTCGTTCCTGTTTATGATACAGAAAAAGGAGTTACCCCTAAGTCAGAGTTAAGATTTTTTAAACAAAACAAAAGAGGACGTAACCAAGAAATGTATGATCCTAGAACAGAATTAGAATCTACTATAACATTTAAGTCTTCAGATATATTTGCATACGATGGTACTAAACTTCATAGATATGTAGCAGATGAGTGTGGAAAAACAAAAGATGTTGACGTTTTTGAAAGACACCAAGTTGTACAATTTTGTTTGCAACTAGATGGAAAGATTATTGGTAAGTGTTTATACACTACGACAGTTGAGGAAATGGATTCAGGAGGAGAAGATTTTAAAAGATTGTGGAAAGCATCAAATCAAGAAGTAAGAAATGCTAATGGTAGAACAAAGAGTGGATTATATAGATATTTCTTACCTGCATATAAAACATTGTACTATGATAAATATGGTCAACCAAATGAAGAAAAAGCAAAACAATTCTATATTAATGAAAGAGAATCTTTACAAGACGACTCAAGAGCTTTAGCATCTTATATTAGAAAGAACCCATTTACAATTGAAGAAGCCTTTTGGCAAGAAGGAGAAACTTGTTTGTTTGATAGTATAAAAATTAATAAACAACTTGAGAGTATAACTTGGTTACCAGATGATGACTTGTATCATAGAGGTGACTTTGTATGGAAGGATGGCAATAGAGATGGGTTAGTTGAATTTAAACAATCCCGTAAGGGTAAGTTCTTAGTACACAAAGCTATACCTATTGACCTTCAATGGAACGATGTTGAGAAAAAAGGCACTAAATTTACACCTACTAATGTAGCTAAGTTTGTAGCAGGGTGTGATCCATTTGATCATAATGTTGTAGCTAGTGGAAGTAGAATGTCAGATGGAGCAGGATATGTGTATGCAAAGTTTGATGCTAGTAGCGAACTTAGTGAGACATTTGTATGTGAATACATACATAGACCACAAACATCGGATATCTTCTACGAAGATATGTTAAGGATGTGTGTGTTCTTTGGATGTAAAGTTCTTGTTGAGAACAACAAGATAGGTATTGTAAAGTATTTTCAATTTAGAGGGTACGAAAGGTTTCTAATAAAGCTACCAAAATCAAACACCTATGGTGTTCCTGCTAATGCTAAAACACATCAGCAGATGGTAGAAGAATTAGAGATATACGTATTTGAAAACTGCGAGAAGGTAATATTTAAAAATTTATTAATAGATTTGCTTAGTTTTGATATAAATAACACTACAAAGTTTGATGCGGCTATGGCAGCAGGGTGGACTTTAGTAGCGTGTGGTAAAAAGAAATATCAACAAAATGATGATTCACCTAACAAATTATATGACGTAAGAGACATATTTCCAATGTAATATATGAAAAATACTATATTCCCATCTCACTTAATTAACCCAAAAAATAAAGACAAAAAGTGGATTTCTGATTTTATAAGAGCTGCATGGCAAGATTATAAAGAATCTTATCCCGATGGATTCTATAATGCAAAAGATAGATATCACGAAACAAGAATGTATATGCTTGGTAAACAATCTATTACTAAGTATAAAAAAATGCTTGATCCTCAAAAGACAGCAAACAATGATGAGAGTTGGTTTAATATAGATTGGAGTATAGTTCCTATCATACCTAAATTTAGAAGGATTGCATTAGGTACATTAAGAAAATCAGAATACAATGTAAATGCACAAGCTGTAGATCCTCTATCAAAGGATGATGAATATAAATTTTATCAAGATAAGTCAGCTAAGATATTGCTAAAAAAAGAATTTGAAAAACAAGGCTTACCAGCAGAAATGCTTGGATTAGAAGAAAGTGATCCTGCAACACTTGAGGAGTTAGAGATGCACATGAAATATTCCTATAAACATAGAATGGCATCCGAAGTAGAACAAGCAATAGATTTAATACTTTCATTAAACAATTTTAAACAAATTAGAAAAGAAATCCTTGAGGACATACACGATTATGGTATAGGTGGTTACAAGGAATACTTTGATTCTGATGGATCAATTAAAGTTAGAAGAGTAAACCCATCAAATCTTGTGGTTTCTTATACAACAAAAGAAGATTTTACAGATTGTCATTATATAGGTGAGATTCAAGAGATGACAATATCTGATTTAAAACAATTAGCAGGAGATCAGTTTGATGAAGAAACATACAAAGCAATAGGTGAAAAATATAAAACTCCAAGACATGGTAGTCAAAATCAAGGAACTATAGTATCTAATAATTACGCTAAAAATTATGATGGACAAAGAATAGATGTTCTTGATATTGAGTTTTTTAGCGTAAATGATATGTTCTTTGAAGAGAGAGTAAATAACAAAGGAAACAAAGTAGTTGGAAGAACTAATAAGGTTAAAAAAAATACAAAGAATAAAAAATATTCTAGATCATCTTATAAAGTTGTTTATAGAGGTAAATGGATTATAGGAAGTGACTATTTCTTTGATTGTGAGTTATCAACTAATATGAAGCGTGCTAAATCCACTATGAGTAATACTACATTATCATATCATTTAGCAGCACCAGATATATATCAGATGTCTACTTATTCATTAGGAGAACAAATGAAGGGTATTGCAGATCAAATACAACTTGCTTGGTATAAGTTACAGAATGTAATGTTACGTGCTAGACCAAGAGGTATTATGATTGAAATAGGTGCATTAGAAAACGTACCATTAGGTAGAGGTGGTAAAGCAATGAAGCCTATTGATATTATTGATATGTATTCTCAAACAGGTAACTTGGTATATAGAGCTGTTGATGAAGATGGTAACCCATCTCAAGCTAGACCAATATCAGAGCTTAACAACGGGATTGGTAACGAAGCGGTACAATATTTTGATATTATATCAAGACAAATACAATTACTAAGAGATATTATAGGATTTAATGAAATAACAGATGGAAGTACACCTGATCCTAGAACATTAAAAGGAGTTGCAACATTAGCAGCTGAATCAACAAACAACTCCTTATCTTATATTAAAGATTCAGAAAAGAATTTAATAGAAAGATTATCATATAATTTAAGCCTAAGAGTACAAGATGCAGCAAAACAAGGAACATTAAGTGGTTACTCAAAAGCATTAGGAAAAAATAGTATTGAATTCTTTAGTGTTGATCCAGATGTTAATCTTCATGAGTATGGCATAATTCTAGAAGAAAGTCCAAATGAGTACGAAAAAGAAAAGCTAAATAGAAGAATAGAACAAGCGTTACAAGCAGGACAAATAAATATTGCCGATTCCTTGATCGTTGAAAATACTCAAAATATAAAACAAGCAGAAGAGTTATTAGCATATAAAATAGAAAAGAATATACAAAGAGAAGAACAAAAAGCGTTGATGAACCAGCAAACAAATGCACAACTTCAACAACAAGCAGCTGTTCAATCAGAGCAAGCAAAGCAACAAACAATACAATTGCAAGCAGAAACTAAACTAGCTATTGTTCAAAAAGAAAAAGAGTTAGAAATGCAAATGCAAGAAAGAAAGTATCAGTTTGAACTACAACTTGAACAACTTAGAACTACTGGTCGTATTGAACAGAGAAAAGTTGAAGGTCAAAGTAGAGAAACTGTGGCTAAAATTAAAAAGCCAAAGGGTGACGAAGTGTTACCTTTAGATACTGACATATTAGAATAATTTTATAATTTTATAAATCCGAACAATTATGGAAGAAAAAATGAACTTATCGGACTTCACGAAAGATGGAAGTCCTGTTGTAGAACAAAAACAAGAAGAAGATGCCATTGAAGAGCAAAGCACAGATGAGGTATCTATACGCAACGAATCCGAAACTAGCGGAGAAGTACCGCAAGAAAACGAAGAAGTCGTTGAAGAGCCTACCGAACAAGGTGAAGAAGAAGTTAAAGAGGAAGAAGAAAAGGTAGAGGAAAAGGTTGAAGAACCTAAAGAAATTGAAGAAGAATCAATCCCGCAAGGGAATGATTATTCTCAATATAGTGATGTAATAGATTTACTTGAGAAAGATGATTATCTCAAGAAAGCTGTGGATTACTATAAGAACAATGGTGATTTGAAACCCTTCTTAGAAGCGTTTCAATATGACTATGAGAAGTTAGATGATCTAGAGTTATTAAGATTAAAGTTTGATGGAGAGAATCCAGAGCTTAGTCAAAAGGCAAAAGATCGTTTATTTATTAAGGAGGTGGTAGAGAAGTACAAGTTGGATAAAAACGAAGAGTACGATGAAGACGAAGTTGAATTAGGACAAGAACTATTGAAGCGAGATGCAAGTAGAATCCGAAAGCAATTAGTTGACACTCAGAAAGATTTTATTCCAAAAGACCAACCAAAACCTCCTAGCGAAGCAGAGTTGAAAGAAGCAGTAAGACAACAAAGAAAGCTTGTTAGGGATGGAGTGAAGACAAGTGTGGCAGATAACAAAATTTCTATTGATGTAGGAGATGATAAAGTAAATTTTGAAGTCTCTAATATTGATTCTATGGTAGACTATGCTGTTGACACAACTAAATTTTTGCAAAAGTTCTCTGATAAAGATGGGAACGTTGACTGGGGGTTATGGTCTAGGACTATAGCATACCTAGAAAATCCTGACGGTTTTGTAAAAGAGTTAGTCAACTATGGTAAATCTCTTGGACGTAAGTCTATAGAGGCAGAGATTAAAAACGAAAAGCCTCTAGTTAATACTAAAGATGTGAAGGTTGAAGATGGTGGTCAAACACCATATGATGACAAAGAAGCATTCTTGAAGTATATAGTTGAAAATAAACGATAACTTTTAAATTTTTTGAATTATGGCAACAAGTGCAGGTGCAATTAATAGAACCTATCTCTCTTCGGTTAGCTTTTTAGATCAGAGAGAGATTTTAAAGAACGTTCTAGATGTCGCTGAGAGCGAATCATTTCTAGACGTTTTAGACGTGATGGGTAGGGCAGTTCCTACCGCAACAATTGCTTACGATAACTTCGTAAACAATTCTTTATATGCTAAAGCAACTCAAGGTAACGCCCCAGTTAGTATTAACGCGGGAGCTACTGGTACAGTAACTTTAGCAGCTAGTCAAGTACAGCCAGTAATTGGTGAAATTATAATGTTTGCAAGTGGTAATCAAGGTATTGTTACTGCAAACCCTTCAGCAACTACTGTAACTGTTAGAGCTATTGACGCAATTACTACTGGTGATACAGCTAATGGAGCAACTGTAGTATTTATTTCAAATGCTCATACTGAAGGAGCTGGTGCTCAAATGATGAGAAAGTCTGATTTGACTAAATCTCAAAACAGAGTACAGATCTTCAAAACTAAGACTAGTATAACTGACTTAGCAGCAGGTAGTAAAATTGAAGTAGAATACAAAGGAAAGCCTTACTATTTCATTAAGCAACAGCATGATGCTTTCTTAAAGCATAGACTTGATGTAGCTTACTCAATGTTATATGGTAAAGGTGGAACTACTTCTGATGCAAGTGGAAATACTGTAAACCTTACAAAAGGTCTACATACTTATATCTCTGAGAAATCAAATGATATAAATGTAGCAACTGGAGGTTCAGTAGCTGTAGCAGATTTTTCTACTATCTCAAGACTATTAGATAAGTCAAGAGGACCAGCAGAATATATGATTCTTGCAGGTGGTGAAATTGATAATGCTATTGATACTGGTTTAGCAACTTCTGATCCATTTAAATCAGGTGGTGTACAGTATAATGCATTTAATGGTAGTCAAGAACAAGCTGTAGCTTTAGGATTTGAATCTTTTAGATTCTTTGGTAGAACTTATCACAAAAAGAGATTACAAGCTCTTGATAATACTGAAGTAACAAATCCAGTAGCAGCATTCAAGTTTGATGAGTATGCTTACTTTATTCCAGATGGAAAAATGAAAGTAGAACAAGGTGGTGGAAGTGTTGATAGAATTAGAACTAGATATCTTGAACTACATGATGGTACAACTACTAGATATAGAGAGAAGTTATTAGGTGGACTTGCTCCAACTCCAACTTCTGAAAGCGATACTTTGGATATTGTATATTCAAGTATTGAAGGTCTAGAGGTAGTAGGACCAGAGCAATTTGGATGGTTAAATCTAAATTCTTAATATAATATAAGAGTGTAGGGGGAAACTCCTACACTTCTTTTTAAAATTCAAACAATTAAAATTATGAAAGCGAAATTATACAATAAAATACCCCAATCTTTAATTAAAAAAATACCAAAAGGAAAAACAGTTGTTTTTAGACTTAGTAATATTAAAGAAGACTATGATAATCCTGGTCAATTTTTAATACCATTAAATAAAAATTTACCCCCTACGGATGAAATTTACAATCCTGAAAGTGATGAGTTTTTACCTATTGCATATATAACAGGCGTGTCAGCAAATGGTGAAGCTAAATTTGGTCAAATACTATTTCAAAAAGTAAATGGTGGATGTGTTATGTTAAACTCAAATAATCCTGATCATCAAAAGATGTATCAATATATGTCTTTAAGTAATTATAATAATTCTAATCCTAATAGGTCAGAATCTTTTCATGCATGGTTTGAGCTTGTAGACAACAAGCAAGAAGCACAACAAAGTAGAGCGGAAAGAAAAATTATTTTAAAGGCTTTAAGAGCAGCAGATGAATTAGAGTTTGTACAAGTAAAATCTATAGCATCTTCATTAGGTCATAGACTTGATAAGAGTGAGGAAGAACTTAGAGATCTTGTAGAAGATTTTGCAGAATACGAACCAGAAACGTTCTTAAATTTAGTAGAACAGCAAACAAATGAGATAGAAGCTGATATAAGAGAAGCTATTGACCTTCAAATACTGAAACATAGCAAATCTTCTGCTAAATTTGTATGGGTAGATACGAAAGAGGAAGTATTTACTTATAAGAAAAAAATAGGGGTAAAACCATATACGGAATTTGCAGATTACCTATTAACCGAGAACAAAGAAGTGTATGATGCTATCAAGAAACGCTTGCAAGCAGAAAGAGACAACCCATAATTGGTTGTTTGGATTTAGGTTATTGGGTGTTAGCTTTTCTAATACCCCTTAACCTTTATTTATATGGCAGCAAGTTTTGATATAAAATTTCTAATAAATAGATCCACACCACTACATCAGTTACAACTAACTGATACATCATCAGGATTTACATTTTCTAAAGCAAACTTTAAGATTACTTATCCAAATGGATATGTAGTAGAAAATACAGATTTTACCAACCCCGATATTTCTTCAGCAGGAGCAACAACTAATAAAGATGTTAAGTTTGATGTAAACAACAAAGTTCTTAGAGGAGATTACGTTATTGTAATGACTGCTAAGGATTCATCAAACAATACACATACAGCACAAAGATCATTTAACTTTACCTGGAAAGAACCAACCTTAGACATCTCCAATACTTCAGATGTAACAACTCCAGAGATTAAATTTAAAGATAATACACAAGACTACGATAATGGAAACTTTACAGAGAATATTACCACTAGAACAATATCTTCCTCTTTCCCTTCAACATCAGCTGCAAGTGGTACTTCTGCTGTTAGTAATAGTGTAACTAGTGGTTTTACCTCTTTAGAATTAGATGTAGTAGATTCAGGTAATTATTATGAAGGAGACTATACACCTTCATTGTCAGTAGATATATTATATACTCATACAAATAGCTACTTAACCTTACAATACATAAATGCTATTACTGAAAGCTTTAGTATAAGAAGAGCTCCTACACAAAATGAATTACTTACTAAAATAAATCAATATAAAGAAAACATAGATGTATATAAAACTACTAATAGATCTACTTTTGATAAACTATCAGAACAATATGATCTAGTCATTGGATTATATTCTCATTTGATTGATAGAGTAGATGCTAGTTTAACAGATGGATCAGAACCTATTTTAAGAGAACTTTTAGATATTGTAGAACCTAATTCATCACATACATATCAATCTGCAGCAATCGTACAATTTACATCATCAGATACAGAAGCTACTCAAGATATAATTGGTGGGATGGTATCATCTAATACAGAAAGTGGTATAGATGTTACTTATAATGACACAACTGGAAAGATTAACTTTGATGTAGCAGACTTTACTATAACACAAACTGGAGATACTACAGGAACTGTAACTGTAACTAACCTAGCAAACGCAACACTAAACTCTACATTAGCTACAGTTAATAGCACTACAGGTTCTTTTGGTTCTACTACAGCGATACCAGTTATTACAGTAAATGGTAAAGGACTTATAACAAATGTACAAACTGCTGCTATATCTACAGTTCTTACACTTGCAGCAGATAGTGGTAGTAATGACAATGTAACTATAGGAACGGATACACTTACAATAGCTGGTGGTACGGGATTGACTACGACAATATCAGATAACAACATATCAGTAGCTATAGATAGTACAGTAGCTACACTAACAGGTTCTCAAACACTTACAAATAAAACAATTTCTTTTCAAGATAACTTAAAAGCAAAGTTTGGAACAGGTGATGATTTAGAAATTTATCACGATGGTAGTAATAGTTATATTAAAAACACAAATGGTATACTTAATATTATACAAAACGATACCGACACAAGTGCAAAGATTGTTTTTAAAGTTGATACTTCAGTTTCTGGTAACTCAGACCCACAGCCTCAAACATTTTTTGAAGTAGATGGCAATATAAACAGAGTTAAATATTTTAAGCCTGCAATGTTTGCTGATGGTGTAACTGCAGAGTTTGGAAATCTTAGTGATTTGCAGATAAATCATAATGGTACAGATACAACTATAAGAAATAACACAGGACATCTTTATATAAGAGAGGACATTACTGATAAAGATATAATTCTTCAAGCTACTGGTAGTTCAGTAAGTCAAGTTGATATGATTAGAGTAGATGGTTCAACACACGAGGTAAAGCTTTATTATGATGGAAATCAAAAATTAAAAACCACAAATACAGGAATTAGCATTACAGGTAAGATAGCGAACTTAACAGACCCATCATCTGCTCAAGATGCCGCAACAAAAGCATATGTAGACTCACAAGTTACAGCACAAGATTTAGACTTTCAAGGTGATTCAGGTGGAGCATTAAGTATTGATTTAGATTCTGAAACACTTACTTTAGCTGGTGGTACTGGTCTAACATCTACAGGTTCAAGTAATACAATTACATTTGCGCTAGATGCAGCACAAACTAGTATTACATCAATTCTTAATTCAAGTTTAATTATTGGTAGAGATGCAGATAATCAAATATTATTTAACACGGACAATAACATAATTTTTAGAGCAGATGGAATAGAAGTTATTACTATAAATGGAGTAACAAGCAACACATCTATATCTGGTGTAGTAAACATAGGAGGTCAAGCACAATTAGGAGGCGGTATGTTATTAGACAGCGTAGCTGTATCAGCAGTACAAACATCAGGAGAATCATTTGCAGATAACGACACGAGTATAATGACATCTGCTGCTATAGATGATAGAATTAATCTAGCTGTAGCAACAAAAGACAATACAGACGAAATAACAGAAGGTAGTAGTAATCTATATTTCACTAACGAAAGAGTAGACGATAGAGTAAACGCTTTGATACAAGCTGGTAGTAATATCTCATTAGCCTACGATGATGCAGCTAACACTTTAACTATAACTGCTGCTCAACTTACAAGTGAAGAGGTACAAGATGTAATTGGAGGAATGCTTGGCGGTGATGAGACTGGTGGAATAAGTGTTACATATGACGATACTAATAATGAAATAGATTTTGCTTTATCTAGTATACCTAATAGTAGTTTAACTAATTCTAGTATAACAGTAAATGGAACTGCAATAGCATTAGGAGCAAGTGGTACTTTAGATACTGGTGATATAGGTGAAGGTTCAAACTTATACTTTACTAATGAAAGAGTTGATGACAGAGTAAATGCTTTACTACAAGCAGGCTCTAATGTTAGTTTGACTTATGATGATGCAGCAAATACTCTTACAATAGCAGCAACGCAACTAACTAACGAACAAGTACAAGACATTATAGGAGGCATGTTAGGAGGAGATGAAACAGGAGGTATATCTGTTGCATACGATGACACTAACAACGAGATTGACTTTACAATATCAAATGTACCTAACTCATCATTAGCTAATTCTTCTGTAACGATAAATGGCACAGCAGTATCATTAGGAGGTTCTATAACATTAGATACTGATGATATTGGAGAAGGTAGTAGTAATCTATATTATACAGATGCACGAGCTCAGGCTGTATCTATAAATAACGTAGTTGAAGATACAACCCCACAACTAGGCGGTACGCTAGACACAAATGGAAACCTTATACAATTTGGAGATAGTGGTAGTGCTACAGATGATAGATTACAGTTTGGAGCATCACAAGATTTAGAAATATATCATGATGGTAGTCATAGTTATATTCAAGATGCAGGTACAGGTGAACTAAGACTTGCAGCAAGTGTTTTTAGAGTATTAAATGCTAATGCTTCCGAAACAATGATATATGCCGAACAAGATGGTAAAGTACAATTAAGATTTAACGAGTCAACAAAATTTGAAACAACAAACACAGGAATTAGTGTTACAGGTACTGCAACAGCTACAGCATTCTCTGGTTCATTAACAGGAAATGTAACGGGTAACGTTACAGGAAATCTTACTGGAGATGTAACAGGTGATGTAACAGGAAACCTTACTGGAAATGTAACGGGTAACGCTACGGGATTGTCAGGAACTCCTAACATAACAGTAGGTACTATATCTAGTGGTAACATAACAACATCAGGATATTTAAGAGGACCAGCTAGTTTTACTATAGACCCATCAGCTCATGGTGATAATACAGGAACAGTTGTTATAGCTGGTAACTTGCAAGTTGATGGTACAACCACAACAATAAATTCTACTACTGTAGCAATAGATGATTTAAACTTTAGTATTGCAACTGACGCAGCAGATTCAGCAGCAGCAAATGGAGCTGGTATCACAATAGGTGGGGCTAGTGCAACATTAACTTATGCTCACGCTGATACAAGTTGGAACTTCAATAAACCACTAAATGTAACAGGAAACATTACGACAACAGGCGATATAACAGTATCAGGAGGAGACATAACTGCGTCTAATTTCATTGCAGGTGTTAGTGGTGGTTCAGTTAGAATTAAAAACAGTGCTAACAATACAATAGCAACCTTTGCTTCA
>Ga0209232_1001034_pt1 | contig 15740 bp, 19 predicted proteins | sample ETNvirenome_2_60_FD_184066 | JGI IMG/M metagenome (GOLD analysis project Ga0209232, IMG submission 184066) | Marine viral communities from the Pacific Ocean - ETNP_2_60 (SPAdes) (version 2) | ecosystem: Environmental > Aquatic > Marine > Oceanic | place: Pacific Ocean | collected 2013-06-22
AAATATTGGATAATTTTAAAAATAAATTCTATCCATCTCTTGAAAAATTACTGTCACATCATATTGAATTGACAGAACATGAAGATTATTTAAGAGGACTAATGACAAAAACAACACAGGAGCAAAAGTAAATGACTCAAGCACCAGCACAAAAATCTAAATTCTCAATGTGGTTTAACTGCCAATCAGAAGGACAAGCCCATAAATATTGGTCAATGTCTGAAATTTCTGTTGATGAGATTTTAAAATTGTATGACTATGCAATGGACGAGAAAAATCTTATAAAAGATTATAAAGGCAATAATGCTGTCAAAATAAGAGCAAAAATGTTCGCAGCACAATCCTCATCAGGTAATCCCTACATGAAGATGGTTATAAGCGACTATCAAAAGCCAAATGAAGAAGAGTTTTAAAAAAGACGTACAGCAAACTCTTCCACATGAAGTTCAGGTGTTTATGAAACACCTTGAACTAGGTTTGCAATGTTTTGACCTAGACTTTTATGACTTTCAGCCATATACAATGGTTCATGATCAGCATGGTGCAGGTCTTTTATTTTCTCAGTTATCAAAAAAAGATCATGTAAAAAGTTGCATGGCAGAAAATTCTTTAATTGTTTCAAAAACAGGTGTACACATGAATAAAGATAGAATATTATTTTTTAGTAATGAACAACCACCAACACATTTAGCATTACTTGTGTTATCTGCAATGGTACAAGAAACACCACTTAACTTTGAATGTGAACATTGCGAAAGTTAATTAAACAACTCTTCTTCCTCTATTTCTAAAATTCTTACTAAAGCATGAGTTAATACATAAGAATTATTTACATTTTGCTGTAGTAATTTAATGGTGTAATTTTTTAAAAGTTCTATATTGTTGCAATGCAATATCTCACGAATTTTTAATTCTGTAGAAAGTTTCTTTTCTACAGGTATTGGTTCCACTAAAAATGATGCAAAACTTTTTTCCATTATTTAATTGGAAAAAGTTGTTTTTCTAAAATGTCAACAGCACGATCATCTAATGTATTTGTAGTTTGTTTACAAATTGCTCTTAATAAATCTACAACCAATCTTTTTACAGAAGTTGTTGTAAAAAACCTTAAAAGTATAGGTTTTAGTATTTTTAACATAATGTTAAATATGTGTTACTTTCCAAACATAACAAGAAATGCTACATTTGGCACATGGCTGTTTGAAAAGCAGTGGTCAAATGCTTAGAGATTCCCTCAAATAGCCATTTTTTACATATGGAAGAAAAAGAAGAAAAAGAAGGTTTTGATTGGGGTGATCTCTTTGGTCACAGTGTCCGATTTTTAATCTTGACTTGGAGTTTATCTATGATGACTTTGGGATATATGGGTAAGGTAAGAATTGATGGAGCGTTCACAGCTGGCTTGGTTTCAGGGGTCTTAGGATCTTATGGAATCTCTGTTGGTCAAAAGAAAAATGGCAATAATCCTAAAATAGTGGATAATAGTAAAAACAAAGTAGGAATCAAATGAAAAAGTTAATTGCACTTATTTGTTTATTTCCGTCAGCAGCTTTTGCTGATATAAAACAAGAATTTGTTACGTCTGCTCAAATAAGTGTAGATATGCCATATGTTGTCACAAACAAAGTCGGGACAACTTATTCGTTAAGTGGAAATAATATAACTCCATCTGTAACTGTAGGAGATACCACAACATCAGGAAAGATTGGTGGAATCAATATTGGTTCATTAAGTAATGGCGTTCCGGCTATGATTCAAACAGATACTTCTATAACAACTGCTGGATCGGCTTTCTCAAAAACCGAGTCAGTAACTATGGGTGATGCTACACCATCTGCTGTAACTCCTTCTAGCGGTATAGCAGCATTGCCAGTTTTGGGTGGACAAACGACTATTGGATCAGGAGGTACTCTTGGATCGGGAGCAATGACTTCTTTATCATCAGGAGTTCATACTTGTACTGGTGCATTTGGATCTGGTTCTAGTTGTATCGGATCAACAACTATCCGTATTACGATTGACTAGACTTTGGTTACTGATTATAATTGTATTACCTACGAAATTGATGGCCACACCCGTAGTCCCTCAGTTTCGTAGCGGATCTCAGACTACCTCTTCTACAAGTCAAAGTGTTATAAATGAAACCATCACAAGTTATCAGTATCGAACTGGTTATTCATATGCAGCAAGTGGACATAATATTAAAGCAGAAACTGGATACATTAACCCAACAGCAACAACAGAATCAACACAAACAGTTGGTGGAGTAAATTTTAGTTGGACTTCACCAAATCTAGAAGCGGTACCTCGTTGGCAAATACTTACAGATGGAGCAGCTTTTTCCATACAAGAAACACTAATAACCCCCGGATTAGACACAGTCACAAATATTCAAAGAACTATTACTACTTCACAAACTTCAGAAACTACAAGTACATTTGGGCAATAATTTTATTATTATTGCCAATAAAAACATTTGCTAATACAACTGTAAGTTCTCCTCAATCACAAAGTACAGGAGTAGTTAATAATAATGCAACTATGATAACTCCATCAAGTTTGCCACAAAATAGATATTCACAGGGAATAGTTTGTACATCTCCGAGTTTAACAATCACTCCATATTTAACTGATGCTTGGTCTTTTAATAGACCAAGAGAGGAATTTACATATCAAGATATTTATGATGAAGATACTGGTGAAGTTAAATATACAACTAAGGTTCCTAGATTTGAGAAAGATAATTATAACTTAAATTATGGTATCAGTATGCAATTCAATATACCTCTTGGAAATGGTGGAGATTTATGTAAACGTGCAGCAAGAGTAAATATTGAAGCACAAGAATTATTAATTAAAAAAACTAAAATTGAGCTAAGTTTATATCGTTTAAAAAATTGTAGTGATATGGCAAAAATGGGTATCCAATTTGTACCAAATTCACCATCTGCTGTTACTTGTGAAGATATTATTATCACAGTGCCACCTAATCAAGTAGTGCCACATAAACATAAATTGCAGTAATTATTTTTTCTTTTTCTTTGTTAATTTAGTTATAACTTGTTTAACTAATGGTTTTACAAGATTAATAAGAATCGGAGTAGAAGCGGCAACCACAGCAATAGCAGCAGCATTAGTAACAGCAGGGACATTTGGAATGTATTGTTCTTTAAAATTTGTGTCTTCATAAAGCGTTATACATTTCTTTCCATCTTGCGATAATTTATGACCAGTAACACGTTCTAGTCTTTTATCGTTACGAAAGTCTCCTATTCTTTGGTCAACATCTGATGGACATTCTATAAAAAACTCATCTTTTTTATTTTCAGGTAATTTTACTTCTTCTTGTTTTGTTTCTGGTATTTCTGGTTCATTCATATTAATAGGTGCCTCTTCTGACATTATCAAATTATTTGGTTGATAATCCATAGGGTTAAAACTAGGAAATGGTGCATCACAAGTAAAAAATACCCCATTAGGGTCATCAAGTAAAAGATTGATATTACCAGTATTTTTTATATCTCTATGCTGATAAGTACAGCCGGGAACATTTATATCTAAAGGTATTGCTTCTGTTTGATTATGAAAACTATTAATATCTGGGATATAAATATCTGGAATATTTATATCTTTAATCTCCATTTATAAAGGTAAAGATGGTCCTGTTATTTTTGGCATCTGTAATGGTATTTGTTCTTTCATCTTTTCTTGTAAACTGCCCATAACTTTATTTTTTAATTCTCTTTCAAACTCAGGGCTTTGCATATATCGAACTGCAACGTAACCAAAAGCTGCCATTGACCCAGAAAGCAAAAGAGACAATAATGAGGCTACTTGGCAAATTTTTTGAAACATGATAAAAGAAGTCCTTAATAAAATGGTAGCACCACTTACGTTGGCTGTGCTGCTTCTTCTACTGGGGTTGATGCCTCTGTACCTGATGGCTGCACTGCTTCGGGTGTCGCTTGAGTCTCCAAAATCTGCTCCTCAAGAATCTTCATCGCTCCGTTAACTTCATGTAAAGCAACAAAAAGTTGTTCTCTTTGTTTCGCAAGTTGTTGTAATCTTTCCTGTAGGTTCATAATTTAAGAATAAAGTGTCTTACCTTTAGTTATAGCAGCATCAATGTCTGTAAACGATTCGGATGTCCAGATAGAAGTAGTACCATCAACTTTCTTGTAAGCTTTAATAATTTCAAGATGGTCTGTGTTTCTTTTAATCATATCTTTCCATTCAGTTTCAGTCTCAGAAGATCCTGTTCTTGTTGTATAAGCTGAATAGCTTGCATCTGTGTTAATCAGAGTTACGCTATCGCCAGCAGCAGAAAAGATTGTTGCGATTTGATCTGCGGTTTTTTCTTCCATAATAAAAAACTTAGTTGTTTACAGTTTACCCTGCTTCGAGGGCTGTGACTTTTACGGATAACTCCTGTATCGCTTTTACTAATACAGGAATTAAATGTTCCTGTTTTGCTTCTAATCTTTCTGGATTGTTTTCCATAACTAAATCAAGAAAATCAAAATTCTTTTGTGCTTCTTGCAGTTCTTGAGCAATAAAACCAGCCCTGACTAATCCATCTTTTATATTTCCATCTCTTGTCTGCCATTTAAATTGGCGAGGCAAAAGGGTGTTTAGAAAATCAAGTCCAACAGTTAAATTAATTATGTCTGTTTTATCCCTTCTGTCAGATAAAGAACTAATTGACGTATCATTACACCTTAAACTGCTGATATTGGCACTGCCAAGTGTAAATTCACCATCTACAGTTGCAGACGAGGCATTAGCACCTGTACCAATACAAACATTACCCGCACCTGTTGTTATATTGTTACCAGCAGATTCACCTATCCCAATATTACCGTTTGAGGTAGTAACTTGCCTCAAAGCGTCCATTCCCACAGCAACATTGTTAGAACCAGTAGTTACATCAGCAGCAGCGTTTTCACCCACAGAAGTGTTACCAGAACCTGTTGTGTTTGCTAGTAAGGCACTATGGCCAAATGCACTATTATTACCTGCTGTTGTATTAGTAACCAACGCATTTTTACCAAAAGCACAGTTACTAGTCCCAGTTGTATTTGCATTTAAGGCTGCTTGTCCAACTGCTGTATTTTCTTGACCAGTTGTGTTTGATGCTAAAGCACTTTCTCCTACGGCTGTAGTGTTACTTGCGGTTGTATTGGCAGCTAAAGCTACTTTACCTATTGCAGTATTACTTCCTCCAGTAGTATTTGTTCTTAAGGCTCCAAAACCAAAGGCTGCATTATTACCTCCAGTAGTAGTTGCTCCCATTGAGTTATAACCAACAGCCGTATTTTCTTCTCCAGTTGTATTTGCTTCCATGCAATTACGACCTACGGCTGTGTTCTTACTTCCAGTTGTGTTAAGTCCTAAAGAGTTATAACCTATTGCAGTATTGTCACTTGCCGTAGTGTTGGCATCTAACGCTAAAGCACCCAAAGCTGTGTTGGCTGACCCAGTTGTGTTTGCTGCTAAACAGTTATACCCGACAGCCGTATTATTATTTGCGGTAGTATTTGAGGACAATGCAGATTTACCAACAGCCGTGTTAGCTACTGAAGATGTAGTAGCTCCTAATGCGTTATAACCAATTCCAGTATTATCATCACCAGTATTAAGTTTTAAGGCATTGCTACCAGCAGCCGTATTTCTTGTTCCAGTTGTGTTTGATCCTAAAGACTCATAACCTACGGCTGTATTGTTAGAAGCAGTAGTGTTATTTGCTAATGCGTTTCTACCTAAACCAGTATTCTCAGATCCAGTTGAGTTGTTGCCGATAGCATTCTTACCTACAGCCGTATTGTTTGATGCAGTAGTATTGGCATCTAGAGCATTACCACCAACAGCTACATTATTTGATCCAGTTGTGTTTAATTGTAATGTACGATGCCCACAACCAGTATTATCAGATCCAGTAGTATTAGCACTAAGACTTTTCTCTCCTACAGCTACATGATAACTACCAGTAGTATTTGCTGTTAAAGCATCTAATCCAAAGGCATTATTTTGTTGCCCAGTAGTATTTGCATCTAAGGCATTAGCACCTACGGCAGTGTTTGAATGTCCAGTTGTGTTTAATTTTAATGTTGCAAATCCAATACCTGTGTTGTTTGCTCCAGTTGTGTTATCTCTTAAAGCTTCAACACCTAAAGCAGAGTTATAACTTGCCGTTGTATTTGCAGATAAAGAGTCTTTACCTACAGCAGTATTGGCAAGACCTGTAGTATTAGCATCTAAAGCTAAAGCTCCTAATGCTGAGTTTGAAACTCCAGTTGTGTTTGATGCCAAAGCAGCATTACCTACAGCAGTATTATTATGTGCTGTTGTGTTACTTAATAATGTGTTAGTACCTACGGCTACATTCTGCTCACCTGTGGTATTTGCACTTAAAGTCTGATAACCAAGTGCTACATTATTAGGTGCTGTGGTATTTGCATCTAAAGCTAAAGCTCCAACCGCTACGTTCTGAGCTCCAGAAGTAAGTGCAGTTAAAGCATCTTTACCAATCGCAGTATTATTTGCACCAGTTACAGCAGCATCTAAAGCAGATTCACCAAGAACAGTATTACCAGCAACAGAGTTTGCACCTTTTCCTATTGATACAGAATTAAAAGATCCATCCGTTGTAAATGTAGGGCTGATTTTACTTCCAGCTATCGCTGCACTAGCGTTTATATCTACATTTAAAATTGCTCCATCTACTATTTTTGCAGACGTTACTGAATCATCAGGGATAGTACCAGTTAAATTACCATTGAAACTTGTAGCTGTTAACGCTCCAGTTGCCGAATTAAATGTAAGATTTGTTCCTGTTTTTGGTGGTAAGTTACCTGTCTCAGCCGTTGTAAACAATACATTACAAGTAGTATCAGATGACTCATCAGCAACAGTTACATTTGTTGCAATTGCAGACGTACCAGTAAAATTAGTAGCAGATAAAATTTCTGTGCCAGCAGACTTTATAACTTTTCCAGACGCAAGATCAATATGCTCAGAACTTGTCCAAGAATCTGTAGAATCAACCCAGTTAAATGTTTTATTTGTAGCACCTAAAAGAGTCAAACCACCACCATCAGCAGTAGTATCTGTAGGAGTTGAAACCTTACCAATTTCTATATTTTTGTCAGTTACGGTAATTGTTGTACTAGAAACTGTAGTTGTCGTACCTTGGACAGTAAAGTTACCAGAGACTATTAAATTACCACTAATTGTCCCACCTGTTAGAGGTAATAAACCTAAATTTGCAGCACCTATTTGCCCTGTATCGGATACATTAATATAGCCATTATTTGCAGAATTGCGGATTTGTAAAGTACTTGTTGTTGTATTAGCAAAAAGTTGGAAAGGATATGTTGTTGATGGTGCAGATGACCCACTTTGGTTCGTGGCACTTGCTTGCATTGCCGTATTAATTGCTGCTCTAACCGCCGCACCTGTACCATTCCCTACTGCTAATGAGTCTTGTGCCACAATAATTACTTAATTATTAACATTGTAAACCAAAACACTATACAATCAACCAAGCCCTAATGCCTGATATGTAAACTGCCTGTCTACATTACTTTCATCTTTATCTTGAACTAATATTTTAAAACTTGATTTTTGTATATCAGAAATTGTAAAGTGATCGCCTTCTTGACCATTCTGTAAAGTAACCGCAACAGCAGGTTTAAACACATTTGAACCCCCTATAGTTGCAGAAACACCTGTAAAGAAATTACTTGTAAATGAAACAGTTTTTAAAGAAGTACCACTGTCTATCGGTGAAAATGCAAAGTCATTTCTAGTACCTATCAAACCTCTTACACCTAATTGCGTAATACATATATTAGAGGTTACATTTGAAGAAGTAAGTACAACTTTAAATTCAAATCCTCTTGCAGTAACAAATATAGTTTTAAATGGTTTCCATGCACTAAAACTAGCTGAACCACTATCAGGATCATCTGTTGTATGCCTTACATATAATTCTGCATCTACATCAGATACAGCAGCACCAGTGTCTACATTAAATCCTGTAAAGGCAAGTCTGCGTTCTAATAAAATTTCATAGGTATCTTCTAAATCTAAATTATTGTCAAATAAATATTCCCCTGTGCTTAATATGTCACTAGGAAAGTCCCAATTGGTTAAAGCATCAACACTTGTAACTGAATCCCATAAACTATTACTTTTTAATACTATCCCATTTAAAGGAGTTGCATAATTTGGTTCTGTGTATTTCTCTGTATTTGTATAAGTCCCTTGAAATGTTGGACTGTCTGTATCTTCTTTTCTATCATAAATTAACGTTCTATTACCAACAGATTGTGTAAATACAAACTCTGCTGCTTGAGTACTTCTAACACCTAAAATATTTTCAAATTTAGCAAAATATTTACCTGTAATCGCTGGAACTATAGCAGAAATAGTACTTCCTTGAACAGTATCTAAAGAAGCAGCAGTATCAAAAGTATCATTAGTATTTGGACTATGTTTTATTACAACAAAGCCACCAACTCTAACATCTTTTGAAGAAGTTACCGACCATTTTGCTTCAGCCTGAGATGTATTAACTTGAGTAACAGTAAAATTGGTAACTCCCTCTGGTGGGTCTGCTTTGTTTACTAATACATGAGTTTCAGTGTATCCAGCACTTCTACCAGACCGAGGACTAAATGCTGTAACTGTAACCTCTAGCGTACCTACTCTAAGTTCTTTAAGTTCTATGTTTGGGTACATAGAAGTTATTTCTTTAAAGTTGTCATCATCTATTCTATATTCAACAAAATATTCTGTAGTACGTTGTCGATCATGTACCCAACTTATATCACAACCTATACGAATACTAGAACCAGAGTCATAGTAAAATGTACTAAAGTTTATATCTGTTACAGCATTTGGTGGCGCTCCTACAATTGGTGGCAATATAGGTGGCGCAATGATAGGGGTATCAATACGTCCGTAAATATCTGGATCGTATTGCACAGCAGTAATTGTATGCACTCTATCTTCTTCTTCAGTAACTCTTATAATTCTGTACTTTTCTAATTTTACTGTACTTGTTTCGATGGCATAAAAGCTACCAGCGTTAGGTGCTTGTGAAAATGCTGAACTTACCTGTAAAACGGCTTTTGTATTATCTGAACCTGATGTTAATGAAATTGATGATATTGTTCTTTCTTCAGCAATGCCTGTTGGTAAAACAACCATAATTTTTTGTGAGTTTTCAGTTGTAAGAGTTCCAATATCCTCAATACTGTCAATAGTTATTGCAGTTGTTGTTGCTGAACTTACTCTACCTCCTCGTCTTGATGACATTTTTAATGGATCTGCAATAGATATAACCATACTTGGAATTAAAATTAAACCAGAATCAACAGAAACAGAAAAAGAAACAGTCTGTGTTAAATATCTTTCAGTTTCAAGAATCCATCTACCTAATCTATGTGCCTGTCCCTGTGAATAACATCCAAGACTTTTTACCTCTTTATTTATTGAACCATATACACGCACTGCATCAGCATCTTCTACTCTTTCAAATTGAACTTCACCTAACATATCGTAACTCTGATATGCCACTGTTACGCAAGTATGTCTAGATTTATGCGATGTTCCATTATATTCAAAAAAACCATCTACAACATTACTAGGGTTTATTACATATGTACTGTCAGTAGGTTTATCTTGCTTTATTACAAAAGAACCTGAAGAAAAGAAGGCTAAACCTCTAAATATATTTGCTAATTCTTTAATAACAGTGTAAACCTCTTTACGAGTGTTAAGAACTGCATTTAATTGAAAGCGTGGTTCAGTTGCACCTTTACCATCACTAACTGTTTCATTACAATATTGAGAAATTGCATAAAAATCAAAAACATCTAAATGTGCAGCATCAATTCCACACCCATATCTATCATTTCTAAGTAAGTCATACAATATCCAAGCTGGATCATTTGTCCAAGTAGCAGCCCCAAGCGTTCCATTAAATAAACCACTATATGTAATACGCCCAATATAAGTTGAATTAAAACCTGCTCCACTCGTATCAACAGTTGCGTTATGAGGAATCTGTACCTTAATTCCACGAATTAAATATTTTCTGGCTGGAATATTACTGAAATTTCTAGCATCTAACTCTATGAAAGATAAAGCAGTGTTTGGATACCTTAATTTTTCATCAATAATTGTAGTAAAACTAACCCAATTTATTGTATTTTGTCTTTTTGCACTTGTTTCATCCGCACTTAATCTAGTTATTTTTATATCAACAGGAAAAGGTCCACTTACTCCAATAGTTATTGACTTTGAATAGGCATTACTTGTTTTACCTCTTATAGTTTGCGTTCGTACAGTATTAAACCCACCCCCATTATTTTGTACTGCAATGCTGAATCTAACACTATGTCCAACAATATCTCCTTCATCTGTAATTATCTGTAGAGTAGGTATTTCAATAGTAATTCTTACTCTGTCTGTAGTATTAGAGGTGATAGTTCTAGTTATAGGACCACCAGCTACAGTAACTGCTGTATTAACACCAACTGAAGCTTCGATACCAGTTACACCAGAAATATATGATTGTGTTTGTGAACCAGTTCTTGTTTCAAATGTAAATCCAGAAAAAGAACTTAAGGCTGTACTATCTAACAAAATTCCATCAGCACCACCCTCTATTCCATCTATTTCTCCTTCTGATATAACATCTAATACCCTTGCAAACTGAGTACTCTGTAGAGTGTCAGGATGTTCAACAGGATTTCTAGGGGGTGGGCCTTTAAAGCCAGAACCTCTAATAATTTCAATTTCTTCTTTCATTATGTTGCTGGTTGACTCTCTAAACCAAAACTTACCACAACACTGCCTGTATAAACACGACCATAACAAATTGGTACAGCAACACCTTGATCTGCAACGTTAACAATGCCACTAAAACTAAATGATTTAAGTTTTGATGCCTCTGGTATAGGTGGCGGTGTAGGAGATAACAATTCAGTTATACCATTAACTATTAATGACATCCCCATATATGTTAATCCTTTTGTTAAGGCTACACCAAGCAAAGGTGCGCCTACAAATGCTAATCCGAGTAATAATGCACCAGCTATTATTTGTCCAAAACCTCTACCAGCACCAGCGATAACAGGAACTATCTTTAACACATCTTTTTCTGTCCAAGGTTGTAACATAGGTTTTAAATTATCTGCAAATATTTTCTGTTTACCTACCTGTACTTTATATCCATAACCATTTTGATCATTTTCAATAAACCAATTAGATAGGTCTGGAAAATTAGCACATAAAGCCTTTATTGCTTGCGCAGGTGTATCAACATTAAGCTCAAAAGTTGATTGCCCTAGCTTTTTCTTTAATTCACCGTAAACTTTTACAATTTTCATAAAGTATGATGCCTAGCAACAAAAGCAGTATTTTTTATATAATACTCCCCTAAAACATCTCTGCTACTTAATCTACTTTGTACATGATGTAAAATTTGCTGATCACCTAAATAAACTGCTGCATGATTTGGTAAATTTGCTTCTAAATGTATTAGTAAAACATCATGTTTTTGTATTTCGCTTAATGGTACTTTTCTAAACCCTTCTTTATCATAATTATCTTCATATAAACTATTACCTTGTTCCCAAAATTTATCTTTTCTAAAATAATCTCTTATTTCTATGTTCAATTCTTGTTTAAAATAATCTCTTACTAAAGAATAACAATCAACTATACCAAAATTAAATTCACGACCAACTAAAGGTAATTCAAAGCCAGAAGGTTCACAATAACCCCATTCTTCTATGGTTGGATTAACAATAATCCAAGGCAGGTTTGATTTTTCACAGGCAACTTTATCTCCTATGCTTGGATCTGGTTTATCAAAAGGATGTGAATGTACTACTGCAATAATTTCTCCCTCATCTTCTGCTTTTACATAATCATTTATAGCTAAAACAAAAGTTTGTTTTGGAATATCAGAAACATTTTGACAGCGTTTATATCTTTTTCTACCCTTTCTTACAATAATAAGACCACAAGATTCTTTTGGTGATTCTTCTTTAGCGTGAATCAATATTTCTTTTTTCAAATCTTCGGTAAGTATCATCTGATTAAACCAACACTAGGGAACGAGCCATAAGGTAAAGGATCTTGAGTCCCAAATCTAGCTTTGCAAGAGGTAAGCCTTTTACCACAAACATCATCAGCAGCACTAGCAACAGATTGGTCATTTATATTAAAATAATTTGTTCCTGTATAACTACATTCAGAACTACGATAAACCCATTGGCAGATATTGGAAATACATTGTCTTTTTGGTATCATTTTTCCCTGTAAATCCATTTTGCTTACTAACTCAAATTGAACCGCATCTCTTGTCTCTGATACTTTTCTATCTATGAAAAATATTTGATCTGGAAAACGTGCATTTACATCTGCATCAGGTTGTCCATCTAAATACTTTTTAAGTGTTGTAATTCTTCTAACTTCACTATTACCTAAATCATCCCCAGCAAAAACAGCAGTCTGACTTGGATTTGTTGGGTGCTGTGCAGTATTTACTAATTTTAAAAGAGTTGTAATGATTCCACTTAAATTTGCGATTGTTATTGTTGGCCTTGGGATGCTTCCTTGTGTAGTAAGTTCAAAACCTTCTGCTTTTATAGGTACAGCAGTGTAAGTATTACTGTTATAAACCACATTTGCAGTGAAGCCTTCATTTAAACCTCCATGAAAATAATATTTACTTGTACCGACAACTGCGGCTACTGCTGTAGAAAATGTTATTTCAAATAATTCAATAATTTTATCTGGTGCAAAAGAATTTAAATCTTCAAAAACACTACTAATTGAAGTCCAAACAACAGTTCCATCTGTAACGGTAGATCCTACATCCGTTCCAAATGCTGGTTCTGTACCGCCTGTAGTACCTGCTGTAGTGCATTTAAAAACTAAACCAGTTGGTAATACCTGACTTGCTGCAGCTACTACTGTTCCAAGGCTGATAGCAGTATTAGCAGCCCAAAGTGTATAAGCCATAATTAAACCTCAAAAACCTCTTCAAAAGTACAAGAAATTATTGCTCTATTATTGTATGGTATGGATTTGCTCCAATTTTTACATATAAATTTTTTCTGACCAGAGATAGCAGCAGAAGTTACATTTCCACTAACAGCAGAAGTAGCAGCCGTCTCAACTGTAAAAGTATTCTGCGTTCTTGCATTAACAATATAAGTACCATCATTAATATCAGATGCAAAATCTATTACAACTTTTTCTCCTAAAGCTATGCCATGATTTGCTGCTGTTATAACTGCATTTTTAGAACCTGATGCTCTTACAAACGTTCCAGATTTTGATATTGCCTCTTGTGGTGGTGTGAAGTCAAAACTTTCATTATCAAAAGCTCTGCTATTTAAAAAAGATTCAATTACATTTGCATCATCTAAACTTACTGCAAATTGCAAACTATAAGTTTTAGGGTTTTGATTTATACCATAAGTTAACCTTTGTTGAAAGCCATCTCCAAAAGTTATTGTTTTTACATTTGGGCTTGTATTTTTTGTAAAACTGTAGGTTGGTGTAATGCTAGGAAAAGTTGCCATAATTATGCTTTAGATAAGAGTCCTCCAGCCCTTTGTTGTTTTACAAGTTCTTGTTGAACTGCTAACCCTACAAGTTTACCTAATTGATTAGATGATTCATCATTACCTTCTACTTCAGTACCAGAGGCATCTACATTAACAACTACATTGTTAACACTGCCACCACCCCCTAGTTGGTTATTAGGTATCACAGTACCAGCAACAGACGGTACAAACAATTCTGGGCCACGTTCACCTACGATTGAGGCACGACCTACAGGAGGTCTGCCACCCTCTGCAAATCCAAAAATACTTTGGAAAAATCCACCGATAGGGCCACCGATTCCAGCTAATGCTTTTTGTAAAGCAACCTCTACAAGTTTTCTTCTCATTTTTTCTAGAACATTTATTGCAGATTGAGCAAGAGTCTGTGTACCCATAACAGCATCAGTAAGGTTTTGTACGATTCCATCTTCAATTTCTTGTCCTATTTGTGCAAATTTACCTTTTAAAACTTCTGCGGCCTCAGCATTTTTATCAATTTCTGTTTTTTGATCCCTTAAAGCCTGATTAGCTTTAAGTTCATCTGTTATTTTTTGTCTATTATGCTCACCATGAATCGCTACAGCATCATTAATTGCATGTTGAAGTCGTACTTGTTCAACATTTCCATCAATAGCTGCTTGTAATAATTCACCTTCTTGCTTTTGTTTATTTAAAAATTTATCAAAAGCTTCTTTTCTTTCTTTGTCTTTTTTAAATAGAAGAGCCATTATTTTTGCAAAATCTTCAATATTCTTTTTTTGTTCATCAGTTAATTTATTATTTTCTTCTAATTTTTCATTTTGATTATCAATCTCTGTTGTTATCTTTCTATTTTTATCAAGTTTTTGTTTTATTGGAGCTATTGATTCGTTGATTATTTGAAGTTGTCTTTTTAATGATTGCAATGCTTTTTTATTACTACTTTCTTCCGCTTCATTTATTCTTTTTAATATTTTTTGTTTTTCAATAAATAATCTATTAAATTCACTTTTTAATACCTGCTCGTCTCCTTCTTTTAATGCTTTATTAAAATCTCGTTGTTTATTTGCTGCTTCCATTATTTTGGTAGTAAAGGCACCAACAAGAGTTGCTGCGGCTACAAAAGGTATTGCGTTTAAACCTATTGCTGCAACACCAGCCGCACCCCCAACAGCTAATAAAGCACCTTTCAATGCTACAAAAGCGACAGTTGCTGTTTTAAGAGCCCCAGCAATTAAAGCAAATAACCCGATTGTTTTGCCAAGTGGTGATTTTAAAAGATCATCAGCAGCTTTTATCAGTGCTGTCAAACCTTTAGTAGCTGCAATTAAAGCAGGTTCTAATGCTTTGCCCAACGTCTCTGAAAAATCTCTAAATGCTTCGCCTAATGAATCAACATTACCGGCAAATCCCTCTGCAGCAGCTTGTGAAAGTTTATTATAACTTTCCTCGACAATTTTTAGAATCATTGCATGTGCATCAGCAGTTTTATTTGTTTTCATTAGCTCTTTTATTACATCTGTCTGTGTTTTGGTGAAAGCAATACCTGATCTATTTAAATTAGATAAATTTCTTTCTGGGTCTTGCAATGCTTTTGCTAATTGCATGAAAGATGTATTTACATCCACTTGGTTTACTTGAGCAATATCCGCAGCAGCTTGAGCTACACGTTCATATGAGTCAACACCTATCTTTCTAAAACTTGTTAATAGATTAAAGCCTCTTGTAAATTCTTCTTGGTTAAATAAAGTCTGATTTCCTAATCTGTCTGCTGCTTTTTGTAATTCATTTAGTTCAGTAGCACCAGCACCTAAATTTTTTAAACCTTGAGTTAAAATCGCAATATCTCTTTCTCTAGCTGTAAAGGTTCCTATTGCATTACCTACAGTTGCGACAGCAGCACCCAAAGTAATTAATGGTCCGAGTGAAGCAACTAATGAAGCACCTAACCCTTTTGCTGCGGTTGATGCCGCAGTTAAAGAAGTTGTTGCACCTTTTGCTGATGTTGATAATTTTTTAGTAGCTTGAGATGTTTTATTTAAAGAAGATATTGCATTTCTTGCTTCAACTCTTAAGGTAACTATACTTTCGGCCACTTAAGTTAAAGAAAAATCTATTAATTATATACTA
>Ga0209232_1001035_pt1 | contig 15728 bp, 14 predicted proteins | sample ETNvirenome_2_60_FD_184066 | JGI IMG/M metagenome (GOLD analysis project Ga0209232, IMG submission 184066) | Marine viral communities from the Pacific Ocean - ETNP_2_60 (SPAdes) (version 2) | ecosystem: Environmental > Aquatic > Marine > Oceanic | place: Pacific Ocean | collected 2013-06-22
TGGGATGAAAGATTCACGTCGCCGGCCCATAAGGAGGCCGATTATTATCTTCGCGCCTTGATCTACAACAAAGAAAAATCTATGATTGCAGATGTAGTTCACCAAAGATTATTAAATCAACATGATTATCTACCGCTAGACACTAGAGAATACCGCGGCAACGAACCCGAGTGGGATCAGGAATCTAAACGAAATGAAGATTCTAAAGATGCTTGGTTCCATGCAACACAAATGTTGTACTGGAAGTGGAAAGATACCTGGAAAGAACAACCAACATACTTTGGCTGGGTTAATGGGTGGACCGAAGACTTTATTGCAAATCCTCCAATTCCAAACGAGAATACAATCAACTTTGCGCAGTACCCATATTTTGAAAAAAACATTGAGCTAGCTGGCAAAAATTATGTTGGTTGGAGAAAAGGTGATTACTGGTTTGACTGTGAATCTTGGGATGAAAGAAAAAACAAAGTATGCGATATAGATATACACCCATACAAAGACGGAGAGAAATTTAGAAATGGTTAAATTAGTAGTATTTGACTTAGATGGTGTCCTAGTAGATGCCAGAGAACTTCATTATGAAGCTCTCAACCTAGCATTACGAGACATTGACGAACGTTATGTCGTAAACCGAGCAGAACACCTGTCAACTTACGATGGACTTTCGACAACAAAGAAATTGCAAATGCTTTCAGACAAGAAAGGGTTGCCAGAAGAGTTTCATACAGCCATTTGGAAAGCTAAACAACAAAAGACAATTGAGATAATTGACAATTTTGAATACGATCATAGAATTATCAAGGTTCTTAAAAAGCTTAAGCTTGATGGCTATACCGTAGCATGCGCCACCAACTCTATCAGGGATACTGCAAAGCTACAACTCATCAGGAGAGGCTTCTTTGAGCATATCGACTTTCTTTATTCTAACCAAGATGTCACAAAGCCAAAGCCTAGTGCTGAGATATATATGAAATGTATGTTGAGGGCCAATGTTGACCCTCACGAAACGGTAGTGATTGAAGATTCACATCACGGTCGCAAAGCAGCTATTAATAGCGGCGCCCACTTATGCGCTGTAAAAAATAGTAGCGATGTAACTTATGAGAAAATTAAAGAAACTATTGACAAAGTAAATCGAAAACAAAATGTAAGACCTAAATGGCAAGGAGGTAAAATGAACGTACTAATACCAATGGCTGGCGCCGGCTCTCGGTTTCAACAAGCAGGGTATACTTTCCCTAAACCGCTTATTGAGGTTAGAGGTAAGCCAATGATTCAGCTTGTTGTTGAGAATTTAAATATTGATGCTCGCCACATCTTCGTGGTGCAGAAAGAACACTATGAAAAATATAATTTGAAACATCTTCTCAGTCTAATTTCACCTGGATGTGAGATAGTGCAGGTTGATGGCATGACTGAAGGTGCAGCCTGCACAACTTTATTAGCAAAAGAATTTATTAATAATGATGAACCACTCATCTTTGCAAATTCAGATCAGTTCTTAGATTGGGATAGCAATGAGTTTATGTACTCTATGGAAGCTGACGAAGTCGATGGAGGGATGTTAACGTTTACAGCGACACATCCTAAGTGGAGTTTCGCTAAACTCGATGAACAAGGGTTTGTATCCGAGGTTGCAGAGAAGAAACCAATCAGTGATGTGGCGACTGCTGGAATTTATTATTGGAAGCACGGCTCCGATTACGTAAAATACGCAGAACAAATGATTGAGAACAATATTAGGTTTAACAATGAGTTCTACGTTTGTCCCGTCTTTAATGAAGCCTTGAAAGACGGCAAAAAGATTAAAACATTCCACTTTGATGGGATGTGGGGTATTGGAACTCCCGAAGACTTAGATTACTTTAACAAGTTTCAAGGAGCATAAGTGGACTTAAAAGAACTGGAAATTGTAGACACCTCTCAAAATTTATATGATTTTTTCAATGGGTTTATTCTTAGTCCCGATACCAAAGTATTTGGTAAACTGCTAGCTAGAACACTTTTAGTAGATCAAGTTAAAGACTTACCTGGTGATATTGTTGAGTGCGGAGTGTTTAAAGGCACCGGAATGCTCACTTTCTTGAAAATAAAGCGCTTTTTGTGTCCCAATAGTGGTAAAAAAGTGGTTGGATTTGACTTTTTCAACTCTGAAAAGTTGATTGAGAGCTTGTCCGGTATTGATAAAGAAGCTATGGGTACCCTGTTTGACAAACGCGGTTATAAACATGAAGTGAACCAAACACAATTATTCGGCGATTTTGTAAAGAGTTGCGGGTTTGAAGACCACGAATTTGAACTTGTGGCTGGAGATATTACTAAAACTGCCCACGACTATGTTAAAGAACGCCCTGGATTTAGGATTTCACTGCTTTACATTGATTTGGACTTAGATGTTCCTACCTATGAAGCACTCACTGCTATGTGGGATAGGGTTGTTAAGGGAGGTATTGTTGTATTTGACGAGTACGCTTTCCACAAATGGTCTGAATCTGCTGGAGTAGATCGGTTTTTTGCTGACAAAGATGTGCAAATTAAGACACTAAATTATATATGCCCTACAGCTTATGTGGTGAAGAAGTGAATCTAATCGCACACAGGGGCAATATTGCCGGCCCAAACCCTGAGATGGAAAATAACCCACTTTATATTGACAGAGCGCTTGATGAGGGTTATGATGTTGAAATAGATATTCGAGGTTCCTTTTACACTAAATTTTATCTTGGTCATGACGAGCAACAATATATGGTTTCTCCTGAATGGCTTTTTGAGAGAGCTAATAATCTTTGGCTGCACGCAAAAGATATCCAAGCACTCCACTCATTAACTCAGCAGGCATCAAACTTCAATGTGTTCTGGCACCAAGATGATTTTTATACGATAACAACCAAAGGGTTCATCTGGACATATCCAGGCCACACTCTAACGCCAGAGTCGATATGTGTTATGCCAGAAAGATTTGATGGTTTGTACACTGAACAACAACTAAGAAACTGTGCTGGAATATGCACAGATTTTGTGGAGAAATATAAGTGAAACTTTCCTGGCAACAAATACCGTCTACTATTATTTCCGAAATGTTATGCGAAGATTTTGATGGAGTAGTTTTAGATACAGAACATGGGTGTTACAATAACGAAACCCTGCACAACTGTATACAGATTATTACGGCAAAAAATAAAGTGTGTTTGGTCAGGCTCACAGAAATCAACAAAACACTCATTAGAATGTGCCTAGATGCCGGCGCCAGTGGTTTAATATTTTCAACTGTCGAGGATGCCTCACAAGCCGCCGAAATAAAAGAACTATGTACCTACCCTAAATACGGTGGAAAACGCGGCCTCGGCCTTGTGAGACAAAATAAATGGGGATATTCAACACTTGTGAACAAACCGCCGATTATTATTGCCCAGATTGAAACTAAGAGAGCAGTACATAACCTAGAAGAAATATATGCTCAAGGCTTGGACCACTATATGATTGGCCCATACGACTTGAGCGCTAGCTTGGGTATAACAGCAGAATTTAATGATCCTAAATTTTTAGAGGCGATTGAGAGAATCAACAGTGTGATTACTGACCCTACTAAGATGGCGGTCCATATACCAACCGATGTAGATAAACATATTGACAAATACTCAGAATATGGTATAATTGCTGTAGGTATGGATACCACAATCTTATTAGAGGGATACAAGGAGTTAAAATAAATGCTTAATTTTGAAAACATAGGTGACAAATTTGTTCAAGTTGTTCACACAACTGAGTGGGAACAATTACAAGAGAAATATAATCAATGTGATGACATATACGTTTTAGGTCACGGCGGCAACATGGCTGTGGCTGATCACGCTGCAGTCGATATGACTCGTTTGTCGAACGGGACCAAGAACGCAATCTGTCCTAGTTCTGGCGTCGTCGCGACATCGTACATTAATGATACTAGCTTTGAGCAGTGGATGGTAAATTGGCTAATAGCCAGAACATCAACACGTACTGCACCCCAAATGAAAAAGTCATTGGTGCTTGGAATTTCCTCATCTGGAAATTCTATAGATATTCTTAAGGCTCTTCAATGGGCTCAAGCCAACGGTATGCAGGTAGCTATGTTGACCTCCAAGGATATACCTATGCAGATTGATGAATTGACGAAAGTTGTGCTTGGAGCAGATTATTATCACACTGCAGAAGTATTGACCTTATTACTTACTTACCAGCTTACACATGGCTCCGGCAATGTGTGTCCGCCAATTGGTAGCAATGATCCAGAAGGCTTAAAAAATCTCAACTGGAAAGGTGGGAAGATTCGCGAACACAGCTATCCAGATGAACAAATTAATGTTGGAATTGATTTTGACAAAGTCATTCACAAGTGTTCTAAGGGTTACTATGATGGGACAATCTATGATGACCCGGTAGAAGGGGCTTATGAAGCTCTAGAAAAACTTTCCAAGCGGTATACAGTCATTGTTTATACTTGTAAAGCCAAGCCTGATCGTGGCTTAGTTAGTGGCAAGACTGGTACTGAGCTGGTCTGGGAGTGGTTAAAAGAACAAAATATGGCACAGTTTGTTAGTAAAGTTACTGCAGAGAAACCAAGAGCAAGATTTTATATTGATGATAAGGCAATTCGCTTTACTGATTGGGAATCTGCGTTTGATATGATTGAGGAAATTGATGGCTAACTGCTTGGTAACTGGCCATAAAGGGTACATAGGATCCAAGTTGTTTGCAAGACTTAAGCAACTTGGTCATAATGTTTGTGGTATGGATATAGAATCACAAGTAACATCGGAAAAATTAGATATTCGTTGGCACCTGTTTGATAACGAAAAGAACTTCAATCACCTTAAATTCAAGCCAGAATACATCTTTCACTTGGCTGCTAAACCAAGCGTGCAGTGGAGTGTGGAAAACCCTTCTGACTCATTGAATCATAATGTACTAGGTTCTTCCAGAGTACTCGAATACGCTAAGTTAGTCGGCGCCAAAAGAGTAATATTTGCCAGTTCTGCGGCCGCTCAGATACCTAGTAGTCCCTACGGTGCCCACAAAAGAATGACCGAGCTGGAATGCGAAATCTACAGTGCTTTATATGATATTGATACTGTGTCTTTGAGGTATTTTAATGTATATTCGGAAGATCAAAAATATGGTGGGGCGTACTCAACTGTGATATCTGCATGGTTAGAGAAAATAAAGAACAACGCGCCTTTACGATTAGATGGTGATGGCACGCAGACAAGAGACTTTATTCATGTAGATGATATTGTGGATGCTAATTTACACTGTATGAATTATAAACACAATTTTAATGGTCAAGTTTATGATGTTGGTACCGGCCAAGCTCACACTCTTAATGAAATAAAGGACTATATCGACAATGTATTCGATGTTGTTTGGGATACGCGCCCGTCCCGTGATGGGGACATAAAAAATTCTAGAGCGGACATATCGAGCTTAGATGGAATAGGCTGGCGCGCACAAATTGATTTAAAGACTGGTTTACGGAGATGTATTGCGAGTGTCACATAAAAATGATATAATCGTTGGTGACCTAGTCAAGTGGTTTGAAACTTACGCGGACATCAACATTGTACGTGATTATGGCTCGGGAACAGTAGTAAAAACACAAAAAGTTACAGACCCGTATGACCCGCATGGTACTATTAGGTACTGGGTATTTTGTCACAAACTAGGTGACACTAAATGGTTTGTTAAACCATATATTGAAAAACATAAAAAAGGAGAATAAAATGATTATTAACAATGAAAACGAAACTCAACAATCAAGCTTGAAGTTATCGAACCAAGCTCTCGGAGCAGTTATGATGGCTTTGCAAGAATCACTGTTGAATGAAATGGATATTGTACCAATTTTGAAAGGTTTTGAGTTAGTAAACACAGAGCAGGGATTGATAGTATCTAACCCGCCAACTGTGCGCGTTTCCAATGAACAGGAAATTACTGAACAAGACCTACTCAACATGGTAGAATAATTGAGAAATGCCACGTTACATATATTTTTGTGAAAGTTGCCAAGTTGATTTTACTGTATTTCACGGAATGAATGATATACAAACTATGTGTATTGAATGTGAGTCTGACAAGATTAAAAAGATGCTTACAAGACCGATTCATTTATCCAAGAAAAAAGAAAAGTCAACTGGTAACTTAACAAAAAAATATATTGAAGAAAATAGAGAAATATTAGAAGATCTTAAAAAGGAATCTAAAAACAACCATGACTGAGCTTGAAATTATATTAGCGATTACGACAACATTTAGTGTATTATTAAACCTTGGTGTTTTTGTTTATGCTCGCTCTGCTATCTCAAGGCTTTTGTATGTTTCAGAAGAACTTGGAGACTTAAAGACAATGATTGATTCATTCTCCGAACACGTCTCCAGCCTATACCAGATGGAAATGTATTATGGCGATCAAACTTTGCATGGCTTAGTTGATCACGCACAATCTTTCAATCAGCAACTTGAGACTTTTGAATTTATCTATTCTTTGACTGAAGCAGACACTATAGCCGAGGAACCAGAAGAAATTGACAACGAACAAGCAGCAACAGCCTAAACCAATAGTTAGAAGAAGACGCCGACGAAAGAAGGGTAGTGCCAAAAAAAAGAATCACTACTTTACTCAAGTTCATGAAGATGCAATTATTAGGTACACAATCACTAATTGCAGACAAGAAAGAACTCATCTTTATGTGACATATATCCAGCCCGCATTAGGCGAGATGGTTGATAAGATTGTATTCACATATAAGTTTACAAATTTGCCAAATATTGATTATTTGCGAGATGAGTGTAAGATCTGGTTGATGACGATCTTAGATAAATACAACCCGAGTAAAGGTTCCAAAGCATTCTCATACTTTTCAGTTATTACTAAGAATTGGTTTATTAACAAGGTTAAAAAGCAACAGAAGCAGCGTGAGAGAGAAGTTGACTATGATAACATAGCCAAGCATTATGAAGAAGAGTTCCTCTCAACAACAGAATCGTATCTCTCTGAGAGAGAGACGGAAGAATTTTGGTCTCACTTTTATTCTGAAATAAAATCGTGGGATGAAAACCAAATGAAAGATAACGATCTAAAGGTTTATAAGGCTATAAATATCCTGTTTGAATCAAAAGACGATATTGAAATTTTTAACAAAAAAGCTATTTATCTATACTTGCGTGAGATAACTGGCTTAAATACAAAACAGATAGTTAACTCACTCAAGAAGTTTAAGAAGAAATATTATTCTTTTAAGACAGATTGGGAGAGTGGAAACTTATGAGTAAAAACGCGGACCTCGACACTTTAATTGGCGAGGCGCTTGACAACATCAGAGATGATAGAAAATTAGCCAGAGAGTTTTTGAACGAAATAGCAAATCAAATTGCTTGTGATGCTGATAATAACAGAGGGCTTAGTCCCGTCGCCGCAAAGCACATTGAGACGATGCAACGTTCCAATGAACAGCTTGTAAAGATTATTGGCCTTAAGTCTAAAAATCAAGAACAAAGCTTCGAGCTTTCTGAAAACGATAAAAACGAGATATATGATATCCTACAGAAGGATTCTTCGTAGTGTCGGGAATTAAGAAAGGTCATACAATTGATAGCTTAAACTTCGGTGACTTTATTTCTGACCCTGTTGCTGGTTTGCAGCAGATGTTTCAAGGCTTTTTTAGTTCCGATGAGTTCAATGGTGAGACTGATTTTGCTGCAGTTGTGATATCACAACCTAAAGCAATCGAGCCTTTTGAATATAAGACGTTAGGCTATAGTGACGGCGCCAACAAGTCAAATAAATCATTCTCAAAGTTCAAAGTCAGGATTACGCACAAAGCGGTTAACCCTCATGCCATATTGGAAGATCCGTGTGATATCACACTTGCGGCTGATAGATGTCAACAGAATGCCTTAATTGCAGCTCACACCACTATTGCTACTACTGAAATTAAAGGAATCAATATTGGTTCGTATGTAATGATTAGATTAAGCAAAAATCCAGATGGCACTTATAACTTACAAACAGCTAATCTTCTAAAAGTAATACATTCCAATGAAACTGGCGATTCAACATTGACTGCGCTGACTGAAGAAGCTTGTGCATCTATTAAAACATACTTTGAATTTGGAGAATCATATATTCCACCTCCACCCATTGAGATAACATCAGGTTTAAGGGAGTTGGCTCAGCGCTACGATCGTGAGTCCATACCAGGCAAAACTACTCCGGTATTCGCTGGTTTCAAACCACATAAAGCGTATGTTAGCGGTGGTCCGCCTCCTGCGGTTAAGCAGCCTTTTGACATATGGTTGAAAGCTCTTATTGTCGTGGCAAACGATTTGGGATTAAAAGTACAGATTACCTCCGGCTTCAGAACCCAACAACAACAAGAAAAATTACATCAAGATTACAAATCAGGCAAAAGCAAAATTATTGCTGCCTGTGGAACTTGCAGTCGCCACATTAGTGGATTTGCAGTAGATTTAAATTTAATCGATGCATCTGGAAATACTATTAATTCTAAATCAGGGCCTAACGTTTGGAATAATACTAGATTGCCAGCAACGCTAAAACAAGAGCCCTTCTTCCTTACATGGGGTGGTGATTTTGCACCTTATCCTAAAAATTATGATCCGATTCATTTTGAATTAAATCCAAAAGATTGGGGTGACAAAGTGGACGAAATTCTTGATCAACAAAATGGAACAAATAGAAACTATGATACGGAAAGCACCGGTGGCTTCACGAACATTGAAATGGAAGGATTTGATAATCGCGACGACCAAACCAAAGAAGAGACTACGGTCGAACCATTCCGAATGGCTTCGCCTTATGGTAACATTGGGGCAGTCCCCTCTGCAATTGCAGCGGCAGCTGCAAAGTCTACAGATTCATAACATTGATATACAAATAAAACTTTAAATCAATTTAAAAAAACGGTATATTTATTACATTAGGATACAATTATGGCATTTATTAAAGAGATCTCGGCATTCTTTAGCCCGAACTCAGGCATTGAACCACTACAAGATAAAATTGACAGAGGTGAGAATTTTAATTCTATTCCTGGCGATTCAGGCTTATTGCATAGTGGTACCCCACGTAAAAACTTAACCTTTAGAGAAGCGTCTAATAACTCAGTTATCCAACATTATGGCTCCTACATTGTTATGGGTTCAGATAGACTTGGTCACTTGGGCACCGGTGCTGGCGCTAGCGGCTACAGCAACTCAGATGCTATTGATATGGTCGTCGGCCGCGGCGCCAACTTAAATTCCAGTGCAATAAATAAGGGCGAACCAGCCGGCCCACCTGATGGATTCATTCTGGGCCCACTGCCAACTAGTGATGCAGCCAGAATTTACATTAGTTCAAAAACAAATTTGGATAAACATTTTGGTATTGACCAAGCACCAAGAGATCCACATGTGGGTTCAAACAAACACTTACTTTCTGGAATTGCTCTAAAGGCTGATGATGTCAGAATGATAGCAAGAAATAACATTAAAATTGTTACAGGAAGAAACCAAGGTTACACCGGCGGCAAAGAAAAAAATAGCCTCGGCGGTGATTCTCCACAAGCAGGTACTATTTCTTTAATCGGTGGCAACTATACTGATAGCATGATGAACTGGGTGGGGTTGTTTCAACCCGGAGGCCCAATACAGTTTACACCATATTTACAGCCGGCCATCAAAGGGCACAACCTTGTTATGTGTTTGTACTCGATTTACGAATATATTGATAAGGTCAATGCAACGCTTTTTAACATGTCATTAAATACAATGACAACAAAGGCAGCAGCTATTGCATCACCCTTTGCTGATCCAATTTCTAAATTTGAAAAAATCAGAACAGCAGGTCTTGCAGTGCCATTTGAGCTAGAAGCTAGCTATGATGCACGTGCTTGGGCTTTACAAGAAAAAAGAAAATTTTTAGAATACGGAGGAGATACACACATTCGTAGTCCGAATGTTTATCTAACATAAATTATGGCAGAATCAAAATTTTTAAAATATCAGGATATCGATCGAGACGGAGTCATTGACGTATGTGATGACGATTTAACCACCCCAGAACTACCCTGTAAAGGTCCTTGTACTCCAGATCCTACAGCTATTACTCCAGACTGGAAAAAGCAGGATATCTTTACACCTTTTCTTAATAGCAAAATTTGTCATTTTCAAATAACTAAAGTTACCCCATATAGTTCTACAACGAATCTTCAGACAATATTAGCTGCGGAATCTTCTGATGGTGTAGTCGATGGAAAGCCAGAAGAAGATTTAGAATCAAAATTTGAAGAATTTAAACAAGAAGCAATTGAAAATCTGCTTGATTTTTGTCCGATCGGCGCCCGACTTAAGACAGAAGAAACCATTGCTATAGTTTCAAAAGCAATGCAATTTAAAAAGTATGATCTTGAAGCTCGACCAAACTCAAGACTTAAATTATTATACTCTGTGCCCTTTGATATTCTGTATGATTTAGCTGATCCCGTTGGCCCAGGTGATGAAGAGGAAGATGAAACCGGCCCAGGTTGGGAAAAAATATCGTATAACGCCGAAAACCTTATGGCTGATTCTATTAGAGTTCGAAAAGGATTACACTTTTATTCAAAACTATTAAAAGTTTCTTCGGGAATCGGTGAAGGTGATGCTTATTTCGTTAATTCAAAAGGCAAAGCAACTCATCGATTTGATATGGATGGTATAGGAGATCCAGCGATCTTTTCTAGGGGCCAACTAAGCGATATGATTGATAAGCTTAAGGGCTTCTTAAACAGTAAAGGAATGGCCCTACCTAATGGCGGTATTGGGGATCTCTTTAGTGGTCTCTTTAAAGAGAAGGTCACTAAAATGCAAGTCAGCTTCAAAGACAAAAGACTTAGGGTAATTAGAGTCTGGACTGAGGAGTGTGGCGATAAACCAGCAGTGTATACAGCCTCCAGATCTTTAAAGGTTTTAGTTGGAGATGGCAGCAGTAAAAGATTTGACTGGAACAATGAAACTCTAGTAAGCTATTTTATGCAATTAAGTGAAATGTCTCGTGAATTGAACGCAAGAGTTCAATTACCATGGCGAGAGTTTTTACAACGCTACACTTTTCCTGAAATTAAAATTACAAAGTTCCCTGTTGAAGAAACTATAGGCTCTTGTTTATATGATAATCTCCGAGATTCAATTAACGAGATCGGCACTGACGTATTGGATGAACTTTTTGGTCTTGGAGACTTAGTAGCTTATCTTTACAACGATACACTTTGTCGAAATAAGCTGGAAGAGATCTTACGAGATGATGAAGAACTAAATCGGGTTGCCCCGTCAGATCCAAATTCCCCATTTGGTAAAGAAGTTGCTGCTATCCTTGCTAAAAACCAACGTTGGGCCAAGCTTTCAGCTGATGATGACGTGGTATTAAGAATGTGTGTCAATGCGTTTGCTCCTGTGGCAGACGGCGCCTCTAATATGGCAAACAGCATATCCTCAGCTATACCCGCAGGCAGCCTTGGAGAGTCTCCTGGTGGCCCTATGGGTCAACTGCAGCCATTATTTGAAGAAGGTCTTCAAAGTCTAAAACTTTGTGGGTTGCTTGACCTCATCTTCGACTCTCTCGGTTGCCTAATGGGCGGTCTTAGTTTCGATGATGCTTTACCAATTATTATTAAAAAAGCCCTTGGGGCTATGGGTATCGAGCAATTTGGTCAACTGTTTGTTGGGTTACCTCCCGAAAAACAAGCACAAATGGACAAGCTTGTTGAGAAAGAACTAGCTAAACAGGGCAAAAGTGGGCCAACAACTCCAGGTATGCTCAGACCGTGGGCAGACCCGGAAGTCATAACAGCAGAAAGATTTAAAACTAATCCGGCTAATCTAAATAACTATGAATCAGTAAAACCGCCAACTTATGGTGAAACCATGAATGAGTTGGCTGGCTCTGGAAGAACTATCTTATCTGGTTTAGATCGAGTGGGAACCGGAAACAATGCGGCTGGTTTAGATGTGATTATGCAGGCTTATATAGTAGCGTTACTGGAAACCTTTGAAGACAATTTAATTGTCATTCTTGATGAGTTAAACAACTTCCCCGGCGCCCCATTGGTAAGAGATATTCTGTCTATGACTGCCTTATCCTGTCCAAAGCCACCTCTTTTCAATCCTGGGATAGATGACTTTATCAAATCACTTAGTCTTGCTTTCTGTAGAACTCCTAGAGAAGTTGTAATTCCCACGTTTAACCAAGCTCTTGAATTAAAAATGAAATTCAAAGATATCTTAGAGCCACTTTGGATTGTAGCAAAATTTTTAGCTGGAATGATCATTGTTATCGTTGTAAACCAAATTATAGCCAAAGTTTGTGAAATCTTAGTTAGAGCAGTCTGTAAAGCTCTAGAAACAGCCGGCGATATAGTTATGGGTCTGCCGGATATGCTAGCAGGCAATACAACCTTGACAGACATTCTAAAAGATAATATTTGTGGCGAAGATGCCGACCAAGAGACTCTCGATAATACAGTTGTTGATATGATGTCTATTATGGGCCTAGGCCCTGCAGCATTTGCCAATAGAGACAATACCATTGCGTTCGCCAACGATCTTTCACTTAGTGTGACAAGACAAGAGTTCTCCGATGCACTGTTAGGCAACCCATCTGAACAATATCTGGAAGCCGCAGATCAACTTCTGGAGTATGTACACACAGATTTCAGAGATGCCATGCCGAACAAAAATTCTATTGCAAAATTTACTAAGGGCATCGGTAACTTTTTACCATTAGAATATAGAGAAATACTTAAAAACTATTCAAATAATAGCTTAGGTCTTGATGATGGTACCCCTGCGAATCCATCAATTTGTTCAACCCCAGCACAGCTCCAAAGATTTCAAGAATTAAGACACGAAATCTTAAATGGTCGAGCAACAGGTCCGCAGATTGATCAATTGTATTGTGATTTAAGAGACGAGAACTTGGATGATTTAGAGACTCTTACGGAATTGCTTAACTATGGTATTGGTCCATATGTTTCAGATAAAATACCAAATGTACTTTCTACCCCTGGTTGTGATGACGGGTTATTGCCCTACGAGGCTCCACAAACCATAGAAGCTGCATTAGGTTTTATGGGTTCTGCTTTGGAAGGTCTTGAAAACGAATACCTAGACGACATGATGGGCACTGGCTTTACTTTTTTTGGTATGGGTGATAGTAACTTTGGATTCTTGAATATGATTTTAGCAGATACACGAGGAAACCCGTTATCAAATCACCACAGAAAATCATCGAATAGGAAAGGCTATGTTGACTTTGCTACCAATGTTCCAAATGGTGGAGAAACTAGCAGAGGCTTTTTCTCATTTTTACAAGGTAACGCAGACTTCACCGAACAAGAGGGGCAATTACCATATTTTGTTGGTGAGTGGATGAAGAGACAATTTTTGAACGCCGGCGGCGTTACTGGATATCTAGAGCCTGGATATAACCTGATTGAAGATGGTGGGCAACACTTGGCAGATAACCTTTCATTTAAATCAAACAACCAACCTGTTAAAAGAACAGTCTACAAAGTAGACACCAGTGAAATGGAATACTCCACGAACATACTTGGAAACCAAGGCACAAGCACTATCGCTTTACCTGATTTTGGGTATAACACGATCACTGGCGATAAATCTGGTTTAAAAGTCGGCGACTTTATCGGTAGCTCTGTAGATCCTTTTGGAATTGCTCCAGAGCAAACAATAGAAATTATCAGATTACCAAGAAAAGGCGATCCCAATCACCCAGGTGGTAAGGGTAAGCCAAAATCTAGCTACGACAGCAGCGGCGCCGACATTGCACTAGACTTCAGAGACAACTCTATGGGCACCTATCAAGGCATGGACTTTGGTACAAACTACAGCGAAAAAACACACTCTTGGGCCAGCGCAAATACTTGGTCTTATGGCTTTGAAGTCCAATGTTTCTATTCTGACATCGAAGAGGATAGCGACACTAAGGCTTTGAGAAATCGCCACGACGATAACATTAGAGTGTCTATAGTTGAAAAAGTAAACTATGGGGCTGACAGAAGATTTGCAAGCCCGATAGCTAAGCAAATTACCGCAGAAGAAATGAAGCTTCCTCCGTTTGATTTACCAAACTGGATTGAGAATATTCCTATTGTTGGCTGGGCTATGGAAAATATATTAGCTTTGATAATGTTACCTTTTACTACATTAGCAAGTAAATTATTAGCATTGTTAAAGTATTTGTGGACTGACGATGTAAAAAGATTTAGAAGATTTGAGTTTTTGGCTGTAGATGACGGGCTGGATGCATTTGCAATGGACAAAGATCTAGATGAAAATAAAGAGAAAGCGCTTGACATCAATGATTTCCCTCATTACCTCTCTACTAGAACCAGCTTAAAAGCATATCCTCCACAAGTTTATGCTTTAGCTGATTTACTTGGAACAGCACCAACTCAAGCAACTAAAGAATTGTATGATTCAACAATGGAACAATTCTACACAGATTTTTGCAAGATGATTGGAGAAAATGAATATGGGTGGAGGACCGGAGCTACACACGATTTGGTAACCCCAGGCATGTTTGAATATGGAGTGTTGGGTCCGGACGGCGAGTTCATACCTTATGATGCTATTTCTCGTTCAACCTTTATTGGCGAAATGCTCGGATTTGATGACGAGGAGATGATTCTGGGAATGACCTATGATCAATACGTAAACGGTGAAAACGCCAGAGTTATGGTTCTGGATCCGACTGTTTATGGGGGAACATTTAACAATCCACCTCTTTTTGTTAAACCAAACCACTATATGGGTTGGTGGGGCATAACCGAAGCTATGTTCCCAGCAGATACAGCCTGTAAACCGCACGGTAAGAACCTCATAGATTTTGATGAGATTAAACAAATGCTAGAAAAATACTACCCTAGCTTAGAAGAAGATACACGACTCTACAGCGACACTGAATGTCAACGTCAAGTACCGTTTGATAGGATCTTGCCGCGGTATGCAAAAATTCAAATGTATACTTTAATTTTAGCGGCTATTCGGATCTATGCTAGCACTCATATTATGAAGGCAATCGGCACGTTTTCAACAGTGCAACCAAAGTTTCCAGACAACTATAGTACAATTTACTCTGCGTATCTTGCTGAAAGAATGGAAGATGACTTTAAGAATGCCCAGCCGGCGTTTTGGGAATTTTTCAACCCATTCAAGGATGATGAGTTCTGGTACGCTTTTTTGGAACAGTCAGTAGAGTGTTATGATTTCCTAGTTAACGCCGGCGCCATTGAAAGCCCCGTTAAAGGTGGTTACATCCAAAGCTCAGCACAAGCGATTAACGATTTACAAACACATTACAGATTTACTTATCGCTCAAAAGATACTAGAGAATATCGAGATGAGAAGGGCAATAAACGTAGTCAGACGGTTCCTGGACTGTGGGAGCAAAAGTTCACCGGCGAAGCAGGGTTTTTTGAAAGCTTGTCTAGTTTTCGAGAAAGAAAAAACTTTGAAGGCATCCAAGAAGTTGAAGATGAAGCTAAAATCTTCTTACAGGAGCTTATCAATCATGAGCTTACAAAAATGGGCGAGAAGTTTGTTGGAGCTATGGAGAAATCCGGATTCCAAGCAAAAATTTACGACTTAGATTACTGGTTATTTGAAAACAAGTGCGTTGATAGCGAAATAAAGTACTA
>Ga0209232_1001037_pt1 | contig 15721 bp, 18 predicted proteins | sample ETNvirenome_2_60_FD_184066 | JGI IMG/M metagenome (GOLD analysis project Ga0209232, IMG submission 184066) | Marine viral communities from the Pacific Ocean - ETNP_2_60 (SPAdes) (version 2) | ecosystem: Environmental > Aquatic > Marine > Oceanic | place: Pacific Ocean | collected 2013-06-22
TCATAATAGACCTGACCTTATACCTCTTCAATATGAAAGTATAAAGAAACATGTTAAAGACGATTTTGAATTTATCGTCTTTAATAATGAAAGGGCAGGGTCTAATCCCTTTAGTGGTTATTCTCCTGAAAGAGTTCAGGAGATTTTTGATGTTTGCAAAGGAATGAATATACAATGTATAAGAGTTGATTTAGATCCAGAGCTTGAAGTTATTAATGGGTATAGGCAATTCTCTGGCGACTCATTTATGGGTGATGGAAGTCATGCCTGTGGGTATGCTTTCAGTTGGGGATGGAAACATCATATCTCTAAGAATGATTGTGTATCAATGATCATTGATTCTGATATGTTCTTTATAAAGGATATATCAATTGAGGATGTGATGGAGGATAATAATTTAGCATTCATTCCTTCTCATAGGTATAGTGCTAAGTATCAGGATGAAGAGAACCGTGGTTCAATTGCTTTAAGGTATCCTTGGAACGGTATTGTAATTGCAGATATTCCTAATATGCCAAACCCCTCAGAACTTAAATGGGGATTGGGTATGGTTAATGGACAAGCTTGTGATGTTGGTGGTGAGGGTTATAAGTATCTTCTTGACTATCAGAACGAATTGAGAATTAAATATATCGACCATGTAAGTATTCAGAGAGATGCATACTCTGGTGATGAGCACACACCTCCAGATGGTTATATTGAAATGGGATTGAATGGATGTGCCCCTATGCATGTTAATTTAGATAATAATGAATTTATAATATTAGATTATCAAGAATCAAATAAGAGAACTTTTCCTCATCAGAAAGAGAGAGAAGATTACTGGCAGTATCTACATGATTGCTTTTCTTATATGGTACAGTATGCTACTAAGTATGAATTTCCTAAACCAACTTTTATCGACTTGATTAAGTTTGAGGTAGATGATAATATGGAAGATGCATTTGTTTTGCATTATAAGAATGCTAGTAATGGTAATGCTTGGCAGTCTGATGAATATAATAGTAAAAAAACAAAAGCTTTGTCTAAGGTATTATCTGAATTATGATTGCAGAAACTGTTAAGTATGAAGGTAAGAAACGAGTTCTTATTCTTGGATCCAGTGGTCAGATAGGTGCTCATTTAACTGAGTATCTTAAGGCAAAGGATTATGATGTCAGAGAGTTTGATGCTGTTAATGGAGAGCATCAAGATATGACTAAGATTCCTAATCAGGAATTACATAGAAATATAATGTGTTCTGATTTTATTTTCTTTCTAGCATTTGATGTAGGTGGTTCTCATTACTTAAAGAAGTATCAACATACGTTTAACTTTATTAATAATAATACTAGAGTGATGGCAAATGCTTTTACTCTGATTGAGAGGTATAACAAACCATTTATATTTGCATCATCTCAGATGAGTAATATGAGTTACTCACCTTATGGTGTAATGAAGAGGGTTGGAGAATTATATACTAAATCCTTGAATGGATTAATTGTCAAGTTCTGGAATGTATATGGAATTGAAAGGGACATGGAGAAAGCACATGTCATCACAGATTTCATTAAGAAGGGATTTGAAACTGGTACTATTGACATGATGACAGATGGAACGGAAGAAAGGGAATTTTTATATGCTGAAGATTGCTGTGAAGCGTTGGAAACGCTCATGGAGCAATATTCTGATTTCACTAGTGACGATGAGTTGCATATTACTAGTGGTGTTTCTACAAGTATTCTGGAGATTGCACGACAAATTCAGTTATATTTTGGAGGTATATCGAAGGAGGTGGAGATTGTCCCGTCATCCTCGAAGGATGAGGTGCAGAAAGACGCTAGGAATATACCAGATACATACATCAGAAAATGGTGGAAACCAAAAACCAATATAACTCTTGGTATAGGAAAAGTATTTGAGGAGATGAGAAAGGATTATGAAAATATTTGATTGTTTTATTTTTAATCATGAGGTAGAACTCTTAGAGATAAGATTAAATATCTTGAATGATTATGTTGATAAGTTTATTATTACTGAAGGTGATATGACTTTCTCTGGGTTACCCAAAGAGAGTCATTTTTTAAATAACAAAGAAAGATTTGCTAAGTGGGAAGATAAGATTATATTAAATCAAATTAATATTCCAGAGTGTGAGAGTCCTTGGCACAGAGAGATATATTCTAGAAATGCTATGGTGAATCTTGATATCTTTAATGATGATGATTTAATTATTATGAGTGATGGTGATGAGATACCTAATCCAGAAATATTAGAACAAGCATCTGAATGGGTTTCTGATGATACTCATTTTACATTCGAACAATCTTGTTATGCTTATTGGATGAATAATTTATATTCTGACAAGTGGTTTGGCACTAGAGCAGCTACTTATAAGTATGTTAATAATACTACTGTTGATGATATACGGGAGGGAACAGAAGATGAAAGTAAGATTACTGGATCTATTATAACTAATGGTGGATGGCACTTTACATATTTGGGTAATGAAGATCATATCCGACAGAAAATTAATTCTTTCTGTGATAGGCATTTTGATGTTCCAGAAGTAACTGAAAACATTTCTAAGAACTTAGAAGGTGGAACTGATGTTCTTAATAGAAATCATATAACGTATAGTAGAGTTGATATTGATGATTCGTTTCCGCAATATATAATTGACAACCAAGAAAAGTATTCACATTTAATTAAATGATTGTATCTGAAATTTATAATGGTTCTGGTTTAGGGAATCAGATATGGAATATAGTAGCACCAAGATGTATTGCAGAGCATAGAGGATTTCGTTGGGGTGTAAGAAGAGATACTACAAACAGTGCTCAAGGAAGTAGTAAGATACCATCTGTAGGGTTAAAAACATTTAAAGGATGTCAGTTCCTACCACATATAGATTTTGGTGATGAGGTTATTGGTGGTGTAACTTCTGTTGAAGGACAAGAACCAGATAGATTACCAGACGGAATTGAATATTATGCTAGGGAAAGAACAGATGAATACCCTACAAGTATTCATGCACTTCAGAATGAAGATGCGATGTTCTATGATGATTTACTTTATAATACTATTCCAGACAACACTAAGGTTGATGGAACCTTTCAGAGATTAAGATATATCAATGATCGTAAGAGTGATATTATACAGTGGTTGAAACCAAGTATTGAAGTAACAGATTATAGTAGTGATGATTTTTGTGTTATACAATTCAGAGGTGGTGAATATTTAATCACATCTGCATGGTGTCCTCCTGAGTATTATAGAATGGCAGCAGATAGAATGTTAGAGATTAACCCTAACATGAAGTTTGGTGTGATAACTGATGACCCAGAAAATGCTAAGAAGTATATTCCTTGGGCACCTATCATAGGAGCATCTGCTATGGAGACACAAGATCCTCTTGCACATCTTCAAGGTTCTGGGTTCTATGAGTATAAAGGTGGTCCTATAGGTATTGATTATTCTATTCTACATAATGCTGTTAATTCAATTCTAACTTCATCTACATTTGCTTTCTGGCCAGCATGGACTAATACTAAAGCAAAGAATATTATTGCTCCTAAGTATTGGAATGATTATAAGAGATCAAATGGATATTGGAGAGGAGATGATAATATTGTAGATGATTGGTTGTATATTGATACGACTGGTGCTATAATGAATGGAGTTGATTGTAAGGAGGAATATAGAGAGTATAGAAAACAACATGCTTTCTATAATGATAAACCAGAAGTTGTATGATGTTTAACACTGATAATATAACATACAGTAATGATCCTTTTGATCATTGGATACTTGATAATTTTTTAGATGTTAATGATGCTAGAAAATTAAGTAATCAATTTATAGATTTTGATAATCCTACTGAGGAAATCATACACTATAAAGGATGGATAGGTGAGAAAAGAACTTGTAATAGATGGGATAGATTTCCACCATTAACTTATAGTACATTTTCTAATTTATTATCAGTAGAATTTATTAATAAGTTGACAGAGATTACTGGTATATCACCATTGTATCCTGACATTGGATTGCATGGTGGTGGATGGCACATGAGTGGTAAGGGTGGAAGTCTTGCCATGCATTTAGATTATTCTATTCATCCTAAAATAAATCTTCAAAGAAAATTAAATCTTATAATTTATCTTGAAGAAGATTATGATCCTGCATGGGGTGGCAGTCTTCAATTCTGGTCTCATGATGATGAGAATAAAAAACCTCTTAAAAAAATAAAAGAAATTGAACCTGTATTTAATAAGGCTATATTATTTGATACAACACAACATTCTTGGCACGGGTTCCCTGAACCCATTAACCCTCCACAGGGAAAGATGAGAAAAAGTTTTGCTGTTTATTATATGACTGATATAACTTCTACAGCAGAAGAAAGATACAGAGCACGTTATGTAGGAGTCTAATGTTAGATTTAAAAAGAGTTACTTTATTTGCTATACATGTAGCATGGGATAAATCCAAAATTGCTGCAGAAGATTTCCAAGATGGAGAAGAAGCAAAAACTATTGATGATGGATTAGAAGGAACACTTAAAGCACTCTATACATGTATAGAGAGTTGTGAGTTTGGTTCAGTAAGATTTGTCACATCAAAAGATGTTGTTGAGGAAAGAGGTGAGGAACTTTTAAAGGATGGAATCATCTGTGAAGAACCTAATATCCCTATCAATAATATGAAAGATTATGCTAGGTATATGATTTATCATTTACATGAGCATGTTGATACTGATTTTGTTATTACAATTCAGCATGATGGATTCATTATAAATCCAAGTGCATGGAGAGATGACTTCTTTGATTATGATTATATTGGTGCTCCATGGCCATGGAGAGAGCAAGGATTTGTAACACCTTTTGGTGAACATATTACTGTAGGTAATGGTGGGTTTTCATTACGTAGTAAGAAATTAACTGAGGTTCCTACTAAGGTTGATGTTCCTTTTGACGTTGTTGCCATGAATGATTTTTATAAAATGTTTGGTGGTGTCAATTGGAATGAAGATGGAAACATCTGTGTACATAACAGACACATCTTTGAAGAACAAGGATGTAAGTTTGCACCTGTAGAGGTTGCAAAAGATTTTTCACATGAGAGTCCATTAGATGTAAATCGTGGTATAATACCATTTGGATACCATGGTAATTTGCCAGCTGGCGTAGAACTTAATTAAGGAGGTTTAAAATGAGTAAGTTTGATGTTCAACATTCTGATGCATCGTTTCAACATTTATCATCAAGTGATTTGGTTGATAGTGTTACTGCTATGGATATCTTATCCACATATCATAAGAGGAATCATTATCTATTGAATAATGGTGCCAAGGGTTATAACCCTCCTTCTTGGTCAGATGTTGATAATATATTTCCAGATGAGGCACCAGTGCATCCAATGACTCATTTAGAATGGGCAGCAGGTATTAGAACATTTGATCCTGATAGCACGAAGGGTGATATTCTAGAGTTTGGTGTTGCTTGTGCTGGAACTATTAGAGACATTGCTCCTATTAATGGGACTAAAACAGTATATGGTTTCGATCATTTTAAAGGATTGGAACAAACTAAACAGGAAACTCCTGACTATGCTGGTTGGTATAAGGGTGCATTCAGACTTGAGGGTTCTGAATATCGACAGACATATGATAGGGTCATAGAAGATTGTGCTCAGTTTGCTAATATTACATTGATAGTTAAGGACATTCATGAACTTGATGAACCGTCTGCATATGGTATACAAAAGATATCAGCAGTTCATATTGATGTGGATATCTATGAACCTACAGTATCATCTTTAAACTTTGTTGATAAGTGTGAATGGGATGAGATTTATATGAGGTTTGATGATTGGCACGGACATGAACCTGATTATGACCAGCATGAAAGATTGGCTTGTAAGGAGTGGATTGACAGAAATGGTTATGGTGTTAATGTAATGAGAAATGGATTACACGGAGAACTTATTGTAACGAGGAACAAATGACAATAGCATTTAATCATCTAGGAAAACTGGGACAACTTGGTAATCAAATGTTCCAGTATGCAGCGACTAGAGGTGTAGCATCTAAGACTGGTGTTCCTTTTATGATACCAAATCATAGGGAAGTGTTTGATGATGGAATAGGAAATGTTTATACGATTCTATTATTTGATACTTTTAAATTGACAGGTGCAAATATCTTAGGAACATTGCAAACTGATAATTATATTCAGGAAGAAAGTTTTACTTTTGATGAGGATTTCTTTGCTCTTGATAAATCAAAGAATCATTCTTTATGGGGATTCTTTCAGACAGAGAAATACTTTAAGCATATTGAGGATGATATTAGAAAGGATTTTTCATTCAAGGATGAGATTATAGATGAGTGTAAGTTAATCATAAAGGAATTTGATAATCCTATCTCTCTTCATATTAGAAGAGGTGATTTTGTTATTAACTCTGGTAATCATCCTCCACTTAGTTTGGATTATTATGAGGAAGCATTGAAACTATTTGATTCTGATAGAGATGTTATTATTTTCTCTGATGATACTGAATGGTGTAAAGAGCAAAAGTTGTTTGAGAGTGATAGGTTTGCTATTGCTGAAGGTGGTAATCAATTCTATGATATGTGCCTGATGACTTTATGTAATGATTTTATTATTGCTAATAGTTCTTTCTCTTGGTGGGGAGCATGGTTAGCAAACAAAGGTAAGGTAGTTGCTCCTAAACAATGGTTTGGTGAGAATCTAAAAGATAAGGATACTAAAGATCTTTATTGTGAGGGATGGACAGTTCTATGAAGGTATCAGTAGCTTGTCCGACATTTGAATATTATGGTAGAGGAGTAGAAGTTCTGGACGATATGTTCAGGACTATTTCTATTCAGACCCTAAAGGATGTTGAGGTTGTTGTCTCTGACCATAGTAGAACTGATGAGATTGAAGATTACTGTAAGAAGAATGAGCACGATTTAAATATCAAATATCTTCGCAATGAGAATGGACGTGGTAATCCATGTATCAATACTAATAATGCTATTGATCATTGCACTGGAGAGATTATTAAAATATTTCAACAGGATGATTTCTTATATGACACTGAAGCATTAGAGAAGATGTATAAGGTTATGAGTAATTCTTCTGAGAAGTGGTTTGTCTGTGGTGCTACTCATACACGTGATGATGGACATACATTCTTTAATCCTATGTTCCCTAGATGGGATGACCAGATGATGTTATATCCTGGTTATAATTTTGTTGGTGGTGTATCGATTACATCTATCAAGAAAGAAGTTGCTGTTAGATATGATCCTGAGTTAAGAATGCTTTTGGATATTGATTTCTATTATAAGAATTTCTTAGAGTATGGAATGCCAATTTTCTACCATGATATTTTGATTGCTAATAGAGTAAGAGATACTGATACTCTTATGGCAGAAGTAACTGATGAGGAGATTGAAGAAGAATTCCAATATTGTTTCAAGAAGTATGGACTTAGTAGATGAATCATAAGTATTACTTTTCTGTTGCTGCGATGTTCAAGAATGAGAGTTGGACATTAAAGGAATGGGTTGAACATTATAAGTTACATGGTGCAGATCATATTTACTTGGTAGATGATTTTAGTAATGATGATTATTTGCCAATACTACAACCCTATATTGACAGTGGATATGTGACTTTGTTTAAGAGTGATGTAGAAGAAAGATTCACTGGTAGACAGATTCATGTTACGAATAAGTATTTCCTTCCTATAGCAAAGGAATCTAAATGGATTGCTCAGGTTGATGTAGATGAGTTCTTGTATAGTCCAAAGGTTGTTAATATAAAAAAGATTCTGAAAAAGTATGAGGATTATGGTAGAGTAATTACGAATTGGGTATGGTTTAATTCAAATGATTTTATTGAACATCCTACAGGTGGTATAGTTAATAATTTTAATAAGAGAGCAGAGTATGATGCTAGAGTATGGGCTACTCTTTATAGTAATGCTAATCCAAATGGACAGGATGAACCTGAGTGGCAGAACTTAAATGCTCCTAAGTGTATTGTGAATACTGATTTTGGTATTGAGCAGTTTAATGTGCATGATGCAGTTAATAGTGGACAGAGTATTAATCTTTCATGGAAGGGTAATGAGGAGTTGCTTTTGAATCATTATCAGTTACAATCCAGAGAGTATTGGGTGAAGGTAAAGATGGATAGAGGTGATTGTAACCATTGGTATACAGGAAACCGAAGAGGATTCCATGCATTCTATTCACTAGACATTGGTGATATAATAGATGACAGATTAAAAGAACAAAATGTGGGGATAGTTCTATGACAATTGGAATGAATAATCTTGGTAGGAACGGAAGGATGGGAAACCAGATGTTCCAGTATGCTGCTCTAGTAGGTATTGCCAAGCAGTGTGGATATGATTTCAGAATACCAGATCATTCAGAAGCAACATATTTTAATCGTAAGGTTGGTGCGAATATTATAACTGAGTATCATGAGTTGCAACATTGTTTTGAGATGCTGCATTGTGGTGATAGGTATGGTTTAGTTGAGGGTGATGAAGTAGAACTACATGAGTCCCATGAATTTTGTGAAGAGTTATTTAAGGAATGTCCTAATCATGTATCACTCAATGGATACTTTCAGAGTGACAAGTATTTTAAAAATGCAGAGAAATTAATTCGATTAGATTTCAGATTTAAAAAACATATTATTGATGAAGTTGATTCTCATTTTAAACAATACTTAGATGAGAAACCAGTATCTATTCTAGTAAGAGATTTTAATCCTGAATATGATTATCCTAATTGTGAGAATAACCATGTCAATATACCACTACAATTTTATGAGAAGGCTATTGAGAGTTTAGGAAAGGATAGAACATATATTATTTGTTCTAATAGTATTGAATTATGTAAGGAGCAAAAGGTATTTCAGGGGGATAATTTTATCTTCAATGAGGTTGTTCCTGATGACATATATAAAGGGCATTTTGATTTATGCTTAATATCTAAGTGCCAAGATTTTATTATTTCCAATAGTACTTTTGGATGGTGGGGTGCTTGGTTAGGTAGTGGGGAAGGAAAGAGAGTTATCATACCAACTCCTTGGTATGGTCCAGGACTTTCTCATATTAGTACCGATGATTTGTATCCAGATGAATGGGAGAAAATTGAATGGTAACTGTTGTTAGTCATGCTGGCATAGCCAATAGAATTAAAAATCTATTGAGTGCTATGGCACAGCATAAAGACGTTAGTACTTTACATGATACTATGTCTTTTATTTTTCCTTCTCTTACTAAGGTAGATGAGGTTGAAGAAGAGTATCCTGAAGATTGGAGACTGTATGTTGATCCTAAAGAGGAGAAATATATACCAGATTATAAAACTATTGATCTTTTATATGAGAACACTCCACATTATTTTATAAACAAGTATCTTGATTTACTTCATACATTAGAAATAAATTCAGAGATAATTCAATATGTTTATGAATTTACTGATGCTTGGGATGATATGGTAGGAGTCCATATTAGATCATGGTATTGCCCTAAGAAAGTATTTCATAGTAATGAGATATTTGAGAACCAGATAGATAAGTTACCAGAAGATAAGAAGTTCTTTTTCTGCTCTGATAACTCTGATGTTCAGAAACATTTTATTGATAAGTATGGTGACAGGGTTATTACTTATAATAGGCAGATATTTAATGATCCTAAATTGGCTGAGTCTGGACATCATGATGATATTCAATTAACAACTGATGCTTTTATTGAGTTGTTAATGTTATCTAAATGTGCTACAATTATTGGAACATATGCTAGTTCCTTTGATGAGGTGGCATGGTGGATGAGTGGATGTAGATCGAAGGTGATTATCCCTACTCCAATTAATTGTGATAAAGAATTAAACAATTTCAACGATTTGATTTACGTAAAAAAATGATTACACTAGAAGCAACTAAACAAGTAGCAGATGATTCCCCAGATCATATATGTCCTGTTGGTGCCGTAAGAGATAACTTTACTTCTCAAGGATTGATTGATGAAGTTAAAGATGGATTTGATGATGAACAAATATCTGTATTAGATCTTGGATGTGCTGGAGCACAATTTGTCGTTGATTTTATTAATAGAGGTGATATAGGAGTAGGTCTAGAGGGAAGTAGCACTTCTCTTACAGGTGTAGGAAAAGAGAATTGGGATAAGTATCATGATAAGAATTTATTTCTATGTGATATTACAAAGGATTATCAACTCTATGAAGATGGTGAACCTATGCAGTTTGATTTTATTCATTCTGAAGAAGTCTTTGAACACATAGCACCTGATGATGTTGACCCTATGCTAAAGAATATCTTTAAGCATTTGAAAGAAGGAGGGCTTTGTGTCTTTGGAGTTTCTTTAGTTCCTGATGTAAGGAATGAAAAGGGTGAAGATATGGTTCCACCTTTTGCACCAGAGGATAGAACTATTGGATATGAAGGTAAGTTATTTACTCTTCATCAATCTGTATTTCCTGCTACGTGGTGGAAGGAGAAGTTAGAGTCTAATGGATTTAAGATATTTGAAGAAGGACTCCACAATGAAAATCATTTTGGATATCTTTTTAATCACATAGTTCGTGGTGCTGGATATTCTGGTAATGTTCCTGGATATCAAGGGTGGGATGAGTCTGCATATTTCTGCTGCACAAAATGATTGATCTTAAGAATTGTACTTTTATCATTCCCGTAAGGATTGAGAGTGAAGATAGGATGCGTAATGTTATTACAGTCCTTTGTTATCTTCTTGAAAATTTTGATACTAAAGTTATTCTGAAAGAAGTAGATACTGAATCTGTATTTGAGAAGGAAGTACTACCACAGATTAAAGATTATCTTGGTGATGCTATTAATAATCTCACACATGTATTTGAGGAATCAGATGACCCTGTGTTCTATAGAATGAAGATTCTTAATGAGATGATTGATATGGCTGACACACCAGTCATTGCTAATTATGATGGTGATGTTCTGTTCAAACCAGAAACATATACTAAATCAGTTAAGATGATTGAAGAAGGATATGATATAGTATATCCATATGGGTTTGGTGAATATCAGAAGCAGGTATTTGCTGATGATAATGATGTGAGTGAGTTTCTTTCTAATGATTTTGATTTTGATATTCTAGATAAGAAATCAAAGATGTATGATGCTCAGTATGGACATGTTCAATTTGTAAGTAGAAAGTCTTACATTGAATCAGGAATGGAGAATGAAAACTTTAGGGGTTCATCACCAGAGGATAAGGAAAGATTCTATAGATTTGACAAAATGGGATATAAGGTTGGTAGAATAGATGATGAAGTATATCATTTAGAACATAGTAGAGGTAGGAATTCTTGGCCTAATTCTGTTCAGGGTAATCCATATATGCAAGAGAACTTTAATGTATGGGAATCTATTCAGAAGATGTCTGGAGAAGAATTGAAAGAATACTATTCTAGTCAGGAGTATCTTAAAAAGTATGTTAGTTGCTAGTTGTCCTTTAAGAATTTCTTTGTTTGGGGGTTCTTCAGACAATCCTTATTTTGTAGAGAAGTATGGGTATGGTTCTGTTATTAGTTTTACATGTGACTTAAAAACATATGTAACTATTAGTCAGGATAAGATAGGTTTTAATAAACAAAAGCATAAGTATCTCATAAACTATTCAAAGAGAGAAGAAGTTTCTAGTGTTGGAGAGATACAGAATGAAGTAATAAGAACTGTATTGGAACATTTTGATATGCCACCAGTTCAGATTACTCTTACTAGTGATGCTTATTCACAGGGAAGTGGATTAGCATCCTCCTCTTCTTATACTATAAGTCTTATTAAGGCTTGTTGTTTATTCTTAGGAATTTCTATAACAGAGAATGATGCTTGCAAATTGGCATATAAACTTGAAAGAATTTATAATCCTTATTGTGGGTATCAAGATCCATATGGTTGTGGTATTGGAGGGTTTAAAAGGATTGAGTTTATGGGTGGTGATCGTATTAAGTATGAGTTTTTATCTACTGATATATTTGATCATTATGATACTCATCTTGTCTTTACTGGTGTTACTAGAAACTCCAAAGCAATCCTTAAAAACATCACGGATAACTTAGAGAAAGTTAAACCAGTTTTAGAGACTGTAGATTATGCATATGACAGTCTTATTAAAAATGATTATAAAACTTTCTTCGAACATTTAAATAATGGATGGAAACAAAAGAAAGAAACAAGCACTTCTATATGTGAGAATGAAAAGATTATAGAGATAGATAATGTTTTAGAAAATAATGAAAGTGTTATCGCACATAAATTATGTGGAGCAGGTAACGGAGGATTCTTTTTAGCATTTTCTAGTAAAGAAAGCTTGAATATTCCTTACAAATCTGTTAGAATAAATGTATCACCAAATGGAGTTATGGGTAGATGTCTTTGATTACTTTAGAAACTGAGTATCCTGTTGCTATTGATTCGCCAGATCATATTGCACCAGCAGGAACAGTTGCTGACAATAGAACTGATAAAGATTATATGAGAGCAGTAAAAGAATATTTTGGTGGGTCTAAAGACACTAAGGTATTGGATATGGGATGTGCTGGTGGGCAAATGATTGCTGACTTTGTTGAGGGTGGATATACTGCTGTTGGACTAGAAGGTTCTACTCATGCACATCAAGGAGCAGGTGCTGCTAATTGGAGTAAGTATCTGAATAAGAATTTCTTTAATGTTGATTTGGCAAAACCATTTCAATTAAAGGAAGATGGTGAAGATATGAAGTTCAACTTCATCCATAGTTGGGATGTTATTGAACATATCCATCCTGATGATTTGGGTGTATGGTTTGATAATGTCAAGAATCATTTAGCAGATGATGGTGTATTCTGTTGTGTTCTTGCTACTACTCCTGATTATGAGAATGTGAATGGTGAATTAGTAATACGTCATCAGTCAATGTTTAATTCTGCTGAGTGGGTAAACATTTTCTTTGACAATGGTTTTGAACTTTGTGTAGAAGATGATTGGCATTCATATCCTGTAGGTAGAAATTATCCTGATAGTGTTAAACCACAATGTTTCCATGAAGCTGCTGGTGTAGTTGGAACAGAGAATGGTTTATACTTTGGATACTTATTTGGAGATGCTCAGTTTAGTAATCATGATAACAAGGGAGCAAACATTTATTTCTGTGTAAGAAAGAAGCAGAATCATACACAACGCATACCATCTAATTGGGATTAAAACTATGAATCCATTTAATGAATATATTGAGACTCTCCAATGTGCTCATATGGAAGTTGAATTTTTCAAATTCCAGAAAGCATTTCATACACATCCAAGAATTATTATCTTAGGTAATGGTGGTAGCAATTCAGTTGCTTCACATATCTCTCAGGATTATATGAAGTTTCATAATAAGAAAGTTTCTATTCTTTCTGATCCTTCTATGATTACCATGCTTACGAATGACTTTGGTTATGATTTAGCATATCAAAAATTCTTAGAGCACTATGTTGAGAATGATACTCTGGTTATTATAATGAGTTCTGGTGGTGAATCTAAGAATATGATTAATTGTATGAATTGGTGTGAGCAGGAATCTGTTCCTTATGGTGTTCTTACTGGATTTGAATCTACTAATACTATAAGAACTACGGCAAAAAATTCAGCATTTAATTATCATATTGCAAGTGATAGTTATGGTGTGGTAGAATGTGTACATCAAATTTTCTTACATGGAGTGGTATGAAGTATTGTTTTGATATAGATGGAACTCTTTGTGTAACACCTAGTGATCCAGATGGACATAATGTAAGGTACTGGGATGCAGAACCTATTCCTTTTATGGTTGAGCAAGTCAATCGTCTTTATGATGAAGGTCATAAGATTATTTTGATGACTGCTAGAGGCAGAGGATCTGGTAAGGATTGGACTGAATTAACAAGGAAACAGATGGATTGGTGGGGTATAAAATACCATGAAATAGAACCTATGTTTCATAAACCTACTGCTGATCTTTTTATAGATGATAAAGGTATTGATGTAGAAGAATGGAAAAAATTACAACCACCTAAGAAGGGTATTATTGCTGGAGCATTTGATGTTATTCATCCTGGATATATTAGAATGTTTAAGGATGCCAAGCAAGAGTGTAATCATCTTACGGTGGCACTTCATCGGGATCCTTCAGTTGCAAGACTCAATAAATTAAAACCAGTTCAGAGTGTAGAAGAACGTAAAGAGATACTACTTGCTCTTAGAGATATTGATGATGTGGTAGTATATCAAGAAGAAGAAACATACTTATCTTACTTAGATGATTATGATATTCGTTTTCTAGGCACAGATTATATGGATGGTAGTTATACTGGTAAAGATAATCCTATTGATATTGTTTGGTTAGATAGGGAAGGACATAATTATTCTAGTACTAGAATGAAACGATTAATTTTCGAATCAATTGCAGTAATGGGGCGTAGCGATTATGATTAGTTTAGTAACTGGTGGTGCAGGATTTATTGGTTCAAATCTTGTTGATTACTTATTAAGTAAAGGACATGAAGTAGTTTGTGTCGATAATGAAAGTGCAGAATGTAATGATAAGTTCTATTGGAATCCTAATGCCATTAATGTCAAAGCAGATGTAACTGACTATAAGGCTATGAAAAATGTATTCACTGGTGTTGATTATGTTTTTCATTTTGCTGCTGAAGCTAGGTTGCAACCAGCAATTAAGAATCCTATTGAAGCAGTATATAAGAACTGTGTAGGCACTACTACAGTATTGCAATGTGCTAGAGAAGCAGGTGTAAAGAGACTTGTTTATTCTTCCACTTCTTCTGGTTATGGATTCAATCCATCTCCTAATATAGAGACACAACCTGATGATTGTCTGAATCCTTATTCAGCATCTAAGGTTGCTGCAGAGAAATTCTGTAAGATGTATAGTGATCTCTATGGACTTGAGACAGTTGTTCTAAGATACTTCAATGTATTTGGTGAGAGATCCCCTACTAGAGGACAGTATGCTCCTGTGATAGGTATATTCCAGAGACAGAAAGATGCTGGAGAACCTCTTACTATCGTGGGTGATGGCACACAGAGAAGAGATTTTATCTATGTCGGAGATGTTGCAAGAGCAAATGAACTTGCTGCATTAATGCCTGGTGTAAAGGATCATTTAGGAGAAGTATTTAATGTAGGTAGTGGGGTTAATTATTCTGTCCAAGAAATTGCTGATGCTATCTCTGATAATCAAACTTATATTCCTAAGAGGGATGGTGAAATGGAGACCACGTGGTCTAATATAGATAAGGTTAATAGAGTCATAGGATGGAAACCAGAGGTTGATGTTTTGGAATGGATTAAAGGATGAGTAAGTTTGTAGTATTAAAATCAGCTGGATTAGGAAACAGAATTAAATTATATGTTTCCTATTTACAAAGATATGATGAACTTTTAATTGAAAAAGAACCTGATATGCATTTGTTTGACAATTTTCAGTTATGTAATAAGGATGAGGATATAAAGATTCATCCATGGACTCATTCAGGATGGAGATTATTAGTTAATGAGGATGAAGAAGAGTATTGTACTGAGTATAAAACTATAGATCAATTATATAATGATACTCCACAATATTTTATTGATAAGTATCTTCCTGTATGGCAGAAGTTAAGAATTAAACCAGAGGTTAAGAAAATTATTGA
>Ga0209232_1001039_pt1 | contig 15682 bp, 2 predicted proteins | sample ETNvirenome_2_60_FD_184066 | JGI IMG/M metagenome (GOLD analysis project Ga0209232, IMG submission 184066) | Marine viral communities from the Pacific Ocean - ETNP_2_60 (SPAdes) (version 2) | ecosystem: Environmental > Aquatic > Marine > Oceanic | place: Pacific Ocean | collected 2013-06-22
AGGTTAGTCTGTTGTGGCATAATTCTTTAGAACTGCAAAATAACTTTTATGTCTTCTTTTTGATTCGATGACCGTGTAATAGACGGTCTATTATCAACGTAAATGATACTACCAGAGTGTGCCTTAACTTCAGGATTGGCGATACCGCTATCGAAAGTTTGACCAAGATAATATGTACGATTATTTATTACGGTAGTTATACCTGTAAAATCTGTATCAATTGATAAGTCCTGACCAGTTGTTGGTGATATGACTAGAGATCCTCCAGTTCCAGGAGATGCAGAAAACTCAGTTAGATCAAATCCATAAGTAGGTTGAGTTTGTGCTGTTCCTACGGTATTAAATCCAGAAAGTGATCTATCTTGCCAGAATTTTAGAACACCAGTGTTTTGATCATAACTTATAACTCTTCCAACTGCTGTAGTACCAGTTGATACAGTTTGAGTGAAATAAGAGTCTCCAGCGAAAGATGCAGTACTATATCCAGTACCAACCAATTTTAAAGCGCTAAGAGCACTTGCTTTATCTGCCTGAAGGAGAGATGATGATCCAAATTGCTGAGGATTTTCAACAACACCAACTCTTGCAATTTGGTTTCCTGTTATAAAGTCTGGGTTTGTGCTATCATTTTCAATTCTAGAGTAAAGAAGAACATTATATGCACCAAGTTCTCTATAGATATTTGCACCATGACCACCTTGAGGTGGAATGATTACATCGAAAGATGGTCTTGTGGTTCCTGTTGGTACTCCACCAGCAACTAAATCTACGTTGCCGTATGTATATCCAGATCCTTGATTTGAGACAGTAACAGAACTTACTTGCTGATTTCCATCAACAACAATAGTGCATTGTGCTCCTGTACCATCACCTCTGATTGGAACTGAAGTATAAACACTATTTGCCGTACCAAGACCAACACCTTTGTTAGTCACAGTTACGATTTTAATTCCACCATCGACTGCATTATCTCTTACTGCTGAATTTTCTGCAGCAGTTAACCAGTCTGTTGGAACTGGCATGAAATCTGTTGATTCAAATCTAACAACTTCACTGGGTTTAATTGTATAAAGATATTTCCAAATATATCCATCACCACTTGTTCCAGCAGACCTTGGTTCTAGATCAGTGAAAGTTGGTTCATCTAGAGATGGTCTACCTTCAGTATTATCTGGATCTGTTCCATTCTGCAGACAAATATAAACTCTGAAATCACTATTCAGTACAATATAATTTGCAGAGTAGAGATTAGTTGCACCAGAAACTGATGCTGTATTTGATCTGGAATAATCATGTCTGTACATATCATAAGTTGTTCCAGAAGCCCAAGTTAGTTTTGGAACAACCTGTCTAGCATCAGCAGTGTTGATTTTTTTCAACGCTACCATTGTGTTCCAATAATCATTCTCCTGATCAAAACTATCTTTAGGAGCAGGTGGATCGGAATCCCAATCAGATTGATAATCTGCAGGATTAGTTAAACCAATGAAGGAATAGTAAGAGTTGCTAGCATTGGATACACCAGCAACAAAATTACCCGCATTTAATATTCTAATCTGATCAGTTATAATGGCAGCCATTTTGGACAGAGTTTTCCTTTATTTATCCTGCAAAAATATAGTTCTTTAGGATGAGTTAATTCTAATGTTATTGAGTTCAAAGTTTCATAATGAATGCAAGAGCATAATATGGAGGTCTGTTTTCGTGTGCCTGTCCTCCACCTGCGGATCCAGTGTCAACAGCGGATCCATTACCACTCGATTTGGCTACACCACCTGGAGGTGATCCAGTGCCATCAGTATATGCAGTGTGAGTATGAGCAGGGATTTGACTGACGGTAAGAGTAACCGACGCTGCTCCACCAGTATCTCCAATACTATATGTACCCCCACTTCCAGCACCAACAATAAACCTATCTCTTAAATCTGGAGTTGATAACGTTCCATCACAAAGTGCCCATCCTTTAGGGACAGTTCCACCAGACCACATGATAATACCACCAACTGGAATTCCACTACCCATGATGGTAAATGTACCAGCCATTCCAACATGAGAGGTACACTGATAATAGAGTGAATCGGGAGCATCTTGTCGAACTTCAAGAGTTACAGTTCCGTTTGATGTTCCATTATTTGTAACTCCATCAGTATATGCGGATCCACCCGATCCAAAAGTTGATTGAATCTGAAATGGATGAGCACCCATTCCATTTACGAATTTATAAGTTTTACCTCTTTGAAGATAAAGGGTTGGATCATTTTGCGATCCATCTAATCCAGGACCAGTAAATGTATAGTGGTCACTGCCACTAGCACCAAGAACCCATTGACCTTCTGTTATATCAGAAGCGTCACCATAGAATGTTCCAGATGTTACAGATTGTCCTACAGATACATTTGTTGCAGTTACAATACCAGCAAATTCTGCATTTCCAACTGCGGTAATTGTACCACCAACTCCAGATGCTCCAATCTCAAATCCACCTCTTGCTGTAACAATACCAATAGAATCTACATTAGTTACATCTTCATAAGTAAGAACACCAGTGAATGTTGCGGCAACACCTGTAACGTTTCTAATAGTAAGATCACCACCAGAAGCGGATATGTTTCCTACCGTAATATTAGGTGTACCAGTTAATCCTTGTGCGTTAGTGGCAGTGGTAGCACTGGTTGCTGTATCGGCATTACCTGTTAATGCACCAACAAATGATGCTGCGGTAACGATACCAGTAATATTTGCTCCAGTTGCGGTAATAATTCCACTGGTTGCATCAAGAGTGATACCAGTTCCGACTTTAACCACGTTATTAAACGTAGCAGCAGTTCCAGTGATGATGTTGTCAGTAGATGCAACACCGGTTAGACCTTCACCAGATCCAACAAATGATGTGGCTGTGATAATACCAGCACCAACATCAATACCAGTTGAGTTTGCTGTGATAATACCAGCAATAACTAATGATGTGGCAGTTGCAACACCAGTCACTGCAAGTGTGGTGGTTGTAGTTACACCAGTAACTTCTAAGTCATTTTCAATCTTAACTTTCTTTGTGGTACTAATTCCAGTACTAGTATCATAATCAACCCATTTGGATGATCCACCACCTCCTCCACCGGAAATAGAAACTTCAGAAATACCAGTAATTCTGCCATTAGCATCTACTACAATTTGAGCAACATTTGATGCATCACCATAAGTAGCAGCAGAAGCACCAGTTAATCCAGTCAGACTAGATCCATTACCACTAAAACTAGTAGCAGTAATAATACCCGAAGTGCCATCCATCGTAATGGCAACACCCACTTGCAGAGTTCCTTGTGGATTGGTAGTTCCGATACCAACACTAGAAAGAGTGTTAATGCCAGAACTAGTTACATCCCAAGTACCGCGAGACAGAGTGCTTCCATCCCCAAGGTATCCATATAATTCAGTAAAATTATCATTAATTTTTCCACCAGCTGCTCTTAAATTATCACCTGTACCATCATTTGGAGCTGAACCAGTGTTTATTCCCTGTCTTGCCATTATTCTTTGGGTTTAAGAATATTTATACTGTGTAGTTCTTAAATTTAAGAGAGTTATCTCTTATCAAAATATCAGAGGTGGAAATTCCAGTAATTCCTTCTAAAGTTTGTGCAGTATAAGAATTATTCTTTGTTCTTGCGGTAAGATTAATTTTACCCCAAGAGAACTCTCCAAAGTAATTTGAAGTTGTTATGCCACCAGAATATCCAGCAGCTCCACTAGTATCCATAGTTATTGTCGTGTCATCCATGGTAATTGTAGTAACACTAAAGTTAATAGTTCCAATACCACTCAGTTCAGAATTAACTCTTAAGACATTTGTTGAAATTCCACCAACATTTCTAGAAACAACTGAAACTCTTTTTGCTTGATGTACTGTATCAATAAAATGAGTTGCAAATCCTATCTGATTACCTGCAATATCAAATGTCTCAATTGACGGATTTCCTTCAACACTAGCATTTGAATTAAAGATAGTGAAGTAATCATTAACAGATATAGAACTTAGAGTAACTGCAGTTCCAACTAAGTCAGGATCTCTAAGGAAAGAATCATATGGAATATGAAGATCTACAATTACTTCATTAGCTCCACTGATTGTTGTAGTTCCAAATCCAACAATAACTCCAGAATCACCAACATAAGAAGAAACACTACATGCTTCCTCAGAATATGCTTGAGGTTCAATTAATACACTTGGGGGATTACTAGTAGTATATCCAGTTCCAGCATTTGTTAAAGTAATAGAAGTAACTTCACCCGATGTTATAGTTGCAGTTGCAACCGCAGTTGTACCCAAACCAACTGATTGAGATGTGCTACCAATAGTAACTAATGGTGCGGAATCATATCCAGATCCACTTTCTGTTATTGAAATAGAAGAGATAGTACCAAGTTCAGAAACAACTGCAGTTGCAGCAGCAGCTGTCTTAGTTTCTTGTTTTATAAACTTAATTTTCTTTTGGAAAGATAGATCTGTATCATTCTCATTTTGAGAATTAAAGATGGGTCTTAAATTATCAACATAGATTGCTGTAGATCCTACTCCAACAGACTTAATAATATATGCACTTGGGTTAATGACAGGTTCATACAATTCTCTATCTTTACCAACACCGATCTGATTAATAAAAATGTCTTCTGTTTGACGACACCAGTCAACAGGTCTTTCAAGAGTAATATCAGATGTATTTCCTGGACCCTCATAAGGATTAGTTTCAACAGTATTGGTGGACTTAACATTCTCTACAATTCTTTCATCTTCTGTTAGATATGATGCTTGACCAATTGATCTATCACTCTTGAGTTGTAAAGAATCACCTTTCTTCACTGTTTCAATAATATTTCTAAAGATAACATCAGTGTCACCACTTCCTTTATAGAAGAGAATGTTTACAGTATCGCCTACCTTAAGAGGTTCTGTGAATACAACGGTGCTTCCTCCATTAAATGTATATCCCTCTCCAGGAACTTGTAGAGTATTATTAACAAATACAAGGAGAACATCTTCAACGTTGATCTTAGACCCTTTAGCAGCAACGATTGAGACGATAGAACCTGCTTTTGTAAGTGGGAAATCTTTTCTAACACCATCAATAAATTCATCAACCCTATCCAGAACATCTAATGTTCCAATTGTCCATCCACTGAACTCATCTATATGAACTTCATCAATTGTCATTTGGAACTCATTTCCAGAATAAGAAGAAGTGGTTGGAATACCAGTTGTTCCTCCAATAGCAACCGTCAAGATCTGACCATTACCATATCCATAACCAGAGTTTACAATCTCAAAGTCAATAACACTAGATCCCTGACCAACAACAACATTTGCAGTTGCATGTGTTCCAAATCCAGTAGCAGAGGAGGAACTGTATACCAACGGTATGTTGGAGTAACTTAATGGATTGTCAAATACAACATCGAGTGGTTTGTTGAGTTTACCGCATCTTGCATAAAAATGTTTTCTAGTCGAAATACCAGTGTTTATTTCAAAGGTTGTATTATCAATAATTCTAAGAACTTTTGTTCCATTTACTGCTGGGTCAAATGTACTAGCAGAGTTATTGGTTGCTCTTGGTGCAATAATAACAGGTTGTGCAGTTCCTCCACTTTGGAAGAAAGTTGGAACTGTAGAAACGCCAGCATTGACTTCAAATTCAGTAGAACTATTAACTGCAGTTACTTTAGCACCACAGTAAACTGGATCTGTTGCTCTAGGATAAGTATGGGTAGATGATCCACTATCAAGTCCACAAGTAAATCCAAGACCAGTCAGAAGGACATCACTCTTTTGTCCTGTAGTGGAAAGATTGTGAGCACCTGATGTGGTTACAGTCATGATGCCACTTACGTTATCATAAATCGCATTAGTAACATTAACCGGTCCTGAACCACTGTAGTCGCAGGTAAACGCTATTCCAGAAACAATAATTTCATCATCAAGAGTCAATCCATGTGCGGTGGATGTAGTGACGGTTGTTAATCCAGTTGTTGAAGTATAACCAACGTTTGATATATCTCTAGGTGCATAGAATACCTGAGAGTTTGTAACAGCAACTCCAATGATATGTCCACCAGATACTGATGCTGTTCCAATAGAAACGATGTTTGATTCTGATGTAGAATTTGTTCTGATTGCAACATTGACAACCAATTCATCAACATTAGTTCCTGTTGTTTGTATTCCACTTCTATAACCAGAACCACTATTACCAATAGCAATGGAGGTGATAGTTCCCGAAGCAGATACGACAGCAGTTCCACCAGCAGCAACCAATGGTTGATAACCAAAACCTTCAGTTGATGCCACTGAGACGATAATACCACCCTTAGGATAACTAGAAATTCCAACGTCTGGTCCAAGTGGAACTGTATTAGTTCCTTGGAAGGTGATGGATGTAATACCAGACTGTTCACTCAGGACATATTGGTCGGTAAGTCCAGGTGACTGGAATATGTCATTAACTAAGATGACAGCACCTTCTGTCGAAATACCAGGAGTGTTAGATCCACTTTGCTTGAGATTAAATTCATTTTCCGTAGCATTAAATCCTGCAGAAATGTCATCAAAAACATAGTTCTTATAATAAGTCTCATTTGCAGTATCAACAATACCAGATCTCATGAAAGATCTTCCTTGGAAACTGGAAGATGTAGTGATACCAGTCCAATCTCTTTCATCAGGTGGATTTGTAGTCGATCCAATAGGAGTATTTCCAAATGGTGCTTCCACAAAGTTCAGTACATTATCTACAATATTGTAATTTCCTACAATTTTGGTAACTAAATCTCCGGTGGCAGCGACTCCAATCTTTGTTCCTAACCACTCTCTACGAACTCTAACGGTATTTGTACTGCCAATACCAACACCTTCAATCTTCATAATTTCATCACCAATTTGAATTAGATCTGATCCGAAGAAAGATGTAATTCCACTAAATTTCAAAATGTTGTCCACAGTCAACATCTGATCAGCAAGTGTGGTAGTTAGAGCAGCAGAAACTATGGGAGACTGAATAACATTATCAAGTGCAACCATAACCTTTGCATTTTGATTAGTAGATACAAATCTATGAGATGTACCAATACCAACACTTTCAAGTTCAACTACCTCAGGAATTGACTTCAATGCATTTGCAGCACTTGTTGCAATCTTGATGATATTGTCATCGACTTTAACAGCAAATAGATTTTCTCCTGGAAGGAAGGTTGTATTTGCAGCACCAACAAAACTAGTTGATGCAATGCCAATGGCGGAAGATGCAGTTCCAACATGAACATATTTCAGTTTTTCACCACTCACAAAGAAGTGATTTGGAATTTTAATGGAATTATCTGTAGTACTAACAACATCGGTATCATTTGCCTCAAAGTATCTTTCAAAGATTGGAAGATTTTCATGCTGTATTTCAAATCCTCTCTTGATATCAGAGTCTGTGCCTTGATAAGATCCCAAATCACTAGTAATCGATCCATTAGTGAAATCAATCGCATTAGGTAATGAAGTGTCTTCATTCAAAGTTAATGCATTCATGTATACATTAACTACTGTGTCAATACTTGCATTTGGAGTAAAGACGAGAGAAACAGTTCCTGCGGCAGAAACTCTAGATCCAAATGTTCCTAATCCAGCACCAGTTTCTATGACACCATATTCAGTGTCGTATGTCTGATAACTTTCTGGTGAAGTTACATAATCATCAACAACAATAATTTCAGAAAGTTGAGTTGAAGTATTGGTTGTATCAGTAACTTGTGCTATAAAATAAGCAGCATCATAATTATTTGGATATTCAGCAACTGTATTGATTCCTGGAGACCCTGAGGAAGAGATGCTAGTTGTTCTAGCTTCAAGTCTAGCTCTAGTGAGATCAGCAGTTCCAATACCAGTAATAGTATTTGTAGAAAGTCCTACTTGAATAGTGTTAATTACACCTGTAGTTGCAATACCAACAGAAGTTGGAATAAAATCAACATTTAAAGAAGAACCACTGAAATATGCATGATATGTGCCAAGTCCAATTGCAGAATATCCTCCAAGATTTGTTGTCAATCTTCCATATTCCAACATCTCAATGTTTGTTCCATCATGAACAATATTAAGTTCAATTGATTCAAATTCTTCATTTCTAGTCAAGTCTGGATTTATATCAACCAGAACTTTAACACTAGTATGAGTATCTCCAATTGAAACGATAGTGGTGGTGACTCCAGATGTTACTGGAGAACTCTTAGTTTCAATTGTTGCAACTCCACCAAGACTTGTAGTTCCAGTTCCCAGGAAATTGTCATTTAAGTTGTATGAGAAGATGCTAAGATCATAATCATTAACTGCGGATTTAGTTGGATAGAATTGGAGTTGAGCTTCGGATCCAGAGATAGCAAAGTCAAATGAACCTTGATCATAATGAGTTTCAACTCTACCATATTGATTCAAGTATCCACGGGAATTGTCATGGAGGAGATCGACAATCATCAATTGTCTTTGTGCATTATATCTCTTGTCTCTGACATATGTGATATACTTTTGGGATCTAACATCACTCAAGGAGAAAGTATCTACTACACTAAAAGAAAATGGTCTAGGACTACTATTAAACTGACTACCAATATCATCAATGGAAAGAACTCTATTACCAACGGATTCAAAATAATCTGTAAGAATTCTATTAGAGAAGACTATTTCGTCGGAAATAAGTTTTGAACCCTGAGTTAGATTATTTTCTGTGGCAAGATCAAATCCATAGACACAATTCAAACTTGCAAATCCATCAATGTTATTGACAATATTAATACTAGTGGTATCGGTTGGAATTCCAACAGACATACTATTACTATTGTTAGTCTCTAACTGATAGTCCGAGAACTTCTTATAACCTAATGTGTGATTTTGTGCAGAAACAACATCATTCCAATCATCATAAGGAACTCTAGATCTCAATGAGTATGAGAAGTTTTGATAGTAAAAATTGTCTTGAAGTTTTTGTAGTTCAAAGTTTAAACGACCAAAATCTTCTTGCCAACCTTGAATAACTTTTGAAGTTGCTTCTAAATCAATATAAGAATCAAAGGAAGTGATGGAAGCAGCAATTCCCTGAACTTTAGAATCAGAACCTCTAATAACTTCACCGACAACGAAATTATCATCTGACGAAACTGTTACTACATTAATTTTTGGATCCCAACTTTGAACCGTTCCATTCGCAGAAACTGATTTAATTATTTCTCCATTGATAAAGTTTCTTGTGTTTAAGGTAGAAGTAAATGATGGGAAATGTTTGGATGCAAGTATTTTTCCAGAAGAACTAGTTGCATTGAAAGTTCCTGGGAACTCACTACCTTCTAACAATCCAGACATACTATAAGTAACACTTCCAATACCACCAAGATTTTCAGTAATTCCTGTAACATCAAACAACTTATAGTCATATTCAGAAGAGTTGTATCCTTTCCCAGTTGATCCTACACCAACACTGATACCCTCTATAAGAACTTTATCCCCTACAGCAAATGGGAATATGTTGACTGTACTAAATCCAACAGATAAGGTCGCTGTTACTGTCTCATCTGCTGCATTGAACACAATCGTATTGATACCAACACCCGCACCACTCTGTGTTGGTATGATCGTTGGTGCCACATTGTTCATACCATTAGTGTTCTTCAGAATTTCTACTTCAGATTTTCCGAGAGTAACTTTTAAATCAACATCAGTAACTTGTTTAGCAGTTTTTCCATCTAATACAATTAGTACAGGTGGAACTGAGAATCCTCTTCCAAAAGAAACAATTCCCACTGTGTCAAATGATGCTAGGGACTCTACTTTGATAATTTGAGGAAGAAGAATTCTAGGATTAAGTGTTGGATCTGATGGTAGAGTAAATCCAATATTATCCAACGTCATGTTCTTAAGAGAACCAACTTCTTTACTTTTCGCCTCTAAGATAGCTCCATTCCCAGAAAGAGTATTTACTGTCGTTATGCCTGGTAATGAATAGTAATTCTTCCCTTGATTAGTCAGTTCAACTCTCGATATTGGACCATATGTGTGAGTACAATCAGTATCATATGTAATTAATGATGAACTATCATAAGATAATTTTTCTGGAGTTTCTGCAAGAGGATATGTAAAAGTAGTGGTAGTTCCTACCGTAATGGTGTGTTTACCATTATAAAGACTATTTTTGGGTAGAAGAACATTGCCAGAAATAACTTCAGTATCAGTGACTATTTCTGTTTTTGATGCAGGAGTATCACTTTCATAAACTGGAGTTAAGTTATAATAAAGTTCGTTGGGAGTATTCTCATCAACAAATAACTCTGCTTTGGCACCAAGTGTGCCAACAATTCCTTGTCTGGACAATTCAAATGTTTTATTTTCTTTTGATTTTTCCCATTCTTTAGTAAAGTTTTTATCAACAAATAAATCAAACTTGAATGCAGGATAATTTGTTCCTTGCTTTACATAAGAAAGTGAGGGATCTGATAGATCGAACGTTACTGTAGAATCTTTATAAAGTTTTACTGCTGGTGATATAGGATTAATAGTTCCAAGAGAAGCACTAGATATCCCTACAATAGTTGGTTTTGGTTGAGTAGCATCATAATAAGTGTTTGATAGTTTAATCGTATTATCGTCAACTCTCACAACGTAATATATTCTATCACTAGAAAGTCCTACAGAAGATACTTCTGAGGTATGAATTATCTTATCACCTGTTTTAAATCCATGAGAATTAATAGATATGGCATTTGTTGTAGTGTTAACTCCTGCAGTTACAAACCCAACAGGATTTACAATCAATCTTCTGTTAAAGTCATTATAAGTTAGTGTTACAATTCCCGTGTTTTGTGGGTTTACATTGACAAAAATATTATGAGGAGAACTTAGTCCATGGGTTCCTGCAGTTGAGACGGTAACTAAGTTTCTTCTTATATCTCCAGTAATTACACTATAATTTGTTTTAAAACTATGAGTGTTACCAGTTCCAACATTTCTAAAGAATAGTGTGGATGAGGTAGGATTTTCAATACCAACAAATGTTCCAGTGGTTCCAAGTCCAACTCTTACAGTTGCAATTCCAATTAAATCATCAGTAATTTTTGCAACAAACAAACTAGTTCCATCGGCAAGAGTGGTTCCAATTCCAACATTAGTTTCATCTTGTACAATTATTCCAGAACCCTTAACAGATCCTACTCCAGTAGAATAAGTTACTTGATCTCCGGTCTTTAAATTGTGTGAAGGAAGATAAAGTGCTTTAGTTTGAATGAAGACTGAGGTTGCACCAGCACCTGGATTGGAGAAAGAAATCGTCGTTCCAATTCCAACTCCAGCAGTTGTTCCTAATCCAACAGTTTCTGTTGGGTCAAAGTAAATTTGTCTGTTTAAAGTGTAAGAGTAATCAGTCTTAAATCCAGAGTTGATTCTTAACTTTCTAGGAACTTCGTAAATAAACTTACCAATAGTATGACTAGAACCTGAAGTGTTATCAAATGCTCTTAGAATTCTAATTCTAGAATTTAAAGGATCAACATTCAGAACTTTAACTTTTTCTGTACCCACAACCAAAGTATCATTTTCTCTGATACTTGGATAATTTAAGTCACCAGAAACTCTGAAGTAAGTTACAATTCCAGTTATGTTAGTATTGCCAATAGCAACTCCTGTAGTTCCTATACCAGCAATCGTTAATCTATTTGTTTTAATACCGACGTTATAAGATCCTTCAATGCCAGATGATGTTGTAGATAATCCTGTTACGGAAATAATGTCAAGTGGTTCAAAATTATGAGGATTATCCGAGAAAATTAAATATTCCCCTTTTGATTGCCCAGGATATACTTCAATACCTTCAATTACACTCGAAGCAACACTTATATTATTGACTGACCTTCCTTTAATCCTAGTTACTTTTGCCGCTACACCTTGACCTCTAGTTCCATTATTATTAAATACAAGAGTTTCATTAATTCTATATTCTGATCCACCTGTGACAATACCAACACTCTCGATCGTGCCAGGAGAAGTTGCAGTGACGGTTGCAGTTTGATCTAACTTATTTGGAATATAAAAATATGGATATTCTAACTCATCTTCAATAACATTTAGTGGTTGTGTGTTTCTACGCCAATCATTTGAGATATCAAATCCATCGTAATTTGATGTTAATCTAAAGTTAAATTCGTCAGGAACACCTTTATAGTTGTCACCAATTACATAAGGGAAAACTGGTTTACGATTTTTTTCAAAAATTCCTGTTGATTCTGCAAATTTATCATTAATCGTGACAAAATATGCATATGTTCCTTTTGGAAATTCTGGTGTTATACAGAATCGTCCATTATTTTCATCAAGAATAGTATCATCAGAAACTTCATTATGAGTATAATCGTTGATAAAAAATCCTTCGGGAAAAATAGAAGTTGGTGGTCTATTATCTTTAAGATTAATAGAATATCCAGATTTCATTTGAGAAATAACACCACCATTTAATCTAGAATATGCATATGGACCATATATTGGATGTCCATCATATGCAAATCCTAATATAGGAGAGTGTTGTGTTGATTGAACTTCAATACTATTAACCTTTCTTAAATCTCTTTCTCCGTATAAGATATTGCCTTCTTGATCGGAAGCAAAAACAGTTTCTCTAAGTTTTCTTGGAGCATACAGGTGTGAGTATTGAAGTCCAAAATCATCTGACTTCAAACCTGTTGTAACTACACCATCATCCTGCGAGAAATATGTAGAATATTTTTCAAATAAATTTACTCTCCAATTTTGTATATTTGATTTGAATACTGGGAGTATCTCTTTTGATCCAGCTGGGATGACATTAATTACCGTTGTTCCGAGATCATCTGAATATCCAGCACCAGGTTCAACAATTTTAACATCAGTTACTGATCCATTTTCTAAGATGGGAACTAAAACGGCACCTACTCCATCACCAACTACCTCTAAATCTGGTGTAGACAAATACCTACTTCCTGATTTTTGAATGATAACTTCAACTACTTTACCATTAACAACGATTGGAGTTAATTGACAATTAGATCCTGCCTCAAATTCGACGGTTGGTTGTCTATCTAAGTTTAGAATTTCGGAAGATCCATAACCAACTCCGCCATTTTCAAGATGTACGGATGTTACTGTTCCTCTTACAATTGGTTGGAAAGATCCTTTAAATGTTTCTGTACCAATAGAAGAAATTCCTACATTACCAGATAAAGTAAGTGTAATGTCTGGATAATTGAAATTGTGAGTTCCTACACCCACAGAAGTTATATCAACATATTGTTTTGTTCTAGTATAAAATTCTCTATCAGATGAAATTCCAATTTGAGAAAGATGGAATGAATCCTTATCAACTGCGGTTACAAAATACTCAGTATCTACAGACAATCCTGAGATTGGAGTTCCTGTGCAAGTATATTTTACTTTCTCACCAGTTTTATAGTCATGATTTACAATTGTAATCAAATTAGAGGACGTGTTAATACCAGCAACATGTGCGGTTCTTTTTTTATTTTCATATCCAGAACCACCATTAACAACATTGATGGCACTAACTATGGATTTTTTATTTACAGATTCTAAGGAATGTTTGCCAATACCATGATCGGTTAAATATACCGTGTTAATGCCTGCTATGGCATCCGATTGAGTGGGATGCAATTTTACAGTAACGTCATCAACAGTGGATACAAAATATACAGAGTCTGTAACTATTCCAACAACTGCACCCTGATTTTTTGTTTTATAAATTACTTGCTCAGCATTTCTAAATTTGTGATATGTAGAAAATCCAATTGTAGATTGTGTTAAGGAAGTACCAGTTGTTACTCCTGAAGATGCTAGATCTGCAAAAAATTCAACTTCATGATCAATTAATTTCATGCTGACTTGAGCAACAGCACCAGAACCATTACCACCCTCAAGTTTAATTGATGGTGTATTTAAATAATCAAATCCAGGATCTAAAATTCTAATTTCTCTGAGAGAACCAAAAATTGCAGGGTATCCAGTTGCACCTGTCCCGACAGAGTCTGAAATGATTAAATTAGGTGGATTTATTACATCAATATTTGTTCCCTCAGATAAAACATCAATTGTTTCAATCTTTCCATACTTTATAACATCCTTTCCCTTATAGTTTAAAAGTTCAACACCATTCACAAACATTCCAGTTAGTCCTGGTTCCGTTTTGGTCAAGATTCCAGTATTAAGAGGTTCTGATATTTTTCTTAAAACCTTCTGTGGACCTAATGTTTTTCCATTAAACTCAAAAGGTCTTATGACACTATTAGCAACAGTTGTTGAATTATCTAAGGAAATAAATTCCGAATTAAAAATATCATCTCTACTTCTTGCAAATTTAACGGTTGATCCACTAACCCTTTTTACAAAATAAAGTCCATCATCAAATAATGAAGTATCTCTGGCTAATCTAGTATCACTACTTCCACTATCATTAATGAATGTTTCACTTACTAATTGTGCTTGATAGTAAACAGCATCTCCAGTATAAAAACCATGATCTACTCCAGGAGAAATTTCAAACTCATCTCCAAGGAAAGTTCCAGAGAACTTAAATTCTCTAGAGGCAGGATTTAACGGCAAAGAATCATAATGAGGTATTGATGGAGAAGAAACAAGATAATCTCCAGATTCATTTTTATAAACATTATCAACATCTGTAGAATATATCTCAGCTGATGGATAAGTTCCAGAAGAAACTTTTTGTATTCTTCTTTGAATAGTATATGATGCGTTTACATCTAAACCACCCTGACCTCTTATCTTAAAAGATTTTTCACTAATTAATGATATAATTTTAGTTTCTTTTTTTGCGCCGTTTAGAATAATTTCTGCAGTGTCACCAGATCTAAATTGACTGACTGTATTTAAAGTTACTTTGTAAGTATTATTTGAAGAGTCTATCAACTCAAGACTTTTAACATTGTAAGTTGGCGAAACATTATAAAACCACTTATTAGTTTTGTAGGTGTTTTCGGAAATTCCAAGATTAGTTACATTTACCTTTCCACCTTTTAGTAAATTATTCGTATTTGCTGGTACATTTAAAGATCCTAAAACTGAATTAACTCTTACTTCAATAATTTCATCCTGATCTAATTTCGATCTTCCATATGAAAATGTATTAACACCTACAATTGTTGCATCTACAATCTCATCATCAATATCAGAGACACCATAGAATTGTGTCAATGACTTAGAAGTATATGAAGAAACTCCTACACTATTGTCCGAATAACGGAAATACAACTCTCCTGTTGACCCAAAACCAACTGTAGAATCAACATCAATAACCGTAGATCCTGAGGATACATTTCCTATTACTCTTGTAGATGGTTCTACAGTAAATGCTCCATACACTGCTCCCTGTACAGAGGCATCACGGTTATATCCACCATCAATACTGAGTTTGTAGAAAGTTTTCCCATAACCAACCTCTATCTTTTCAACACTAGTAATTGGTGCATATGCTTTGTTTATTCCACCAAATTTATATTCATTCTGATATAGAGTTGCGTTCTCTAAATTTTCTGGATCACCTTCAATAGGTTCTACTACTAAACTATTGACAATTCTATATTGAGCGTTTGATGGTGAGATTAGAAA
>Ga0209232_1001040_pt1 | contig 15675 bp, 15 predicted proteins | sample ETNvirenome_2_60_FD_184066 | JGI IMG/M metagenome (GOLD analysis project Ga0209232, IMG submission 184066) | Marine viral communities from the Pacific Ocean - ETNP_2_60 (SPAdes) (version 2) | ecosystem: Environmental > Aquatic > Marine > Oceanic | place: Pacific Ocean | collected 2013-06-22
AGCATACCAACTTAAATTTGATCTTAAATCTATTAATGCCATTATACTCCACTTCTAGTTTTTGATCTGAACGAATTTGCTACTCTTGTTAATACTCCAACTTTTTCGCCATCCATGTCTACTCTTATATTACTTACTGCTGCTATTACCTCATCTAATTTTGCAATTATTTTTGCATTTGGATCTTCTTCTTTTCCTCCTCCAAATAATGATCCTAAAAATCCTCCCATCATATCCATCATGGCTGCTCCTATCAATATTGGATTTGTTTCTAAAACAGGTAATATAGGGTTCATTATTAATACTGGTTTTGGTATCAATGCAGTTGCCATTGCACCTGCTACCATTCCAGCTGTTATACCTGTTGTCATTGCCATTATTTGCATTGGCATGGTTGTCATATAAGCAGCTACATTACCTGCTGTCACTGCCATTGTCATTCCTGCAACTAATGCAGGAACTATTGTTGCTATTGCTATACCAAATCCGGCAATTTGTTTAGCAATTGTTTCTTCTCCTAATTGAGTAGGTGCTGGTTCACTTCCGCCACCAAACAAACTTCCTAATAATCCTTTTTGTCCCATATCTACTGCATATCCTATTTTTTTGGCTGCGTCATTTGATAATTGTACAACATTTGCTTCTGCAGGATCTCCATTTTCTGCATAATCATCTACTTGTATTGCTCCGGCTGGTGCTATAATACCATCATTCATTCGTGAGTTCACACCATAATTTAAATTAGTTCCAGCGACTATAGTATCTTTATTATTAAATGATATTGCCCCTTCTGGTCCAAATAACACTCTATCTCCATATCCAGCTCTACCTTGACTTGGTGATATTACACCATCACTCATGTATTTAGCTACTGTCCCAATAAGTCCTGCAACTGCCCCAATTGCTAAAGGAATACCAAGACCAAATGGTATCATACCAAACCCAGTAAATATTGCTGGTATTGCACTGGCTATGAAACTTCCAGCCATAGACAATGCTGCTGGTATTGTTGCTAAAATAGTTGGTAAAAATGCAACTGCTAATATACTACCTGTAATCATAATTGTATTTTTAATTGCTTCAAATACAAATCCTAAAAAATCAACCATTGGTTGCAAAATTCCTAATTGTTCCATAAATCCAACTATAGCATCTTTTATTCCTTTAAATACATTGTAAACAATTTTTACTGGTGCAAGTATACCTTGTATAAGACTACTAATTAGTTTAAACGATCCACTTATTACATCTAATACTGGGGATAATGCATTAAATGCTGATAATAATGCTTCGCCTAATGGCAACAATGCTTTCATTGCCTGAGCTTTCATTTTATCCATATTTTTTTGTACCTGTGCTTGAGATTGTGCATCTGCCAAAGCTTGTTGACGTTCTGCATTACTCATATTGGCAATGTCTTGAATTGACATTCCCTGTGCCTCTAACAATTTGAGTTCTTCATCTTTCATTCCAGGCATTTTTTCTTGAATTGTAGCTGCTCTTATCATTTGATCTGCAGTCATTCCTGTTGCCTTTTCTAATGCTTGCATTTGTAAAGGACCCATGTTTTGTAAGTCATTTAAACTACCTACTTCACTTAATAAAGCTTTTGTGGCTTCAGCTGTTTTTCCTTGTAATGCTAATTGTCTTGCTTTATCTAAATTCATTTGTTTTCCAGTCATTGCCTGAAATTCAAATTGAGCAGTTAATGAACCTTCTACATCTAATAATGCATCAGAAACACTTGCCATTGTATCTAAACTAACACCCATCTTAGCTGCTTCTACAGCTGCCTTTTTCAATTCTTTAACACTACCTTTAAAATATTTTCCAGTTAATTTAGCATTCTTTGTTATATCTTCTATAACTGCTCCTGCATTAATTCCTGTACCTAATAATTCTGCTCCTATACCTTGCAACATTTCTTGAGCTTCTATACCAGATGCTCCGGCCTCCATTAAGTTGGATGCAAAATCAGCTGATGCCTGTACACCAACTCCAAATGCCTTTCCTGTCTCTGCAATCTCTCCTGCTGTTTGAGCTGATATTGCATATGACGATCCCATACTTTCAGCTATCTTTCCTTGTACTGCTAATATATCTTCTGAATTAGCTAATGTCATTCCTGAAGACATAGAAACATTATGCGCTTCTAAAGCCATTTGTTTCATTGCAGTAACTGATGTTCCTTGTGCTTCAGCAGCTGCACGTGCTTTCTTTTCAAAATCTCCTGCAATGCCAGCTATCGATGACATTAATCCAAGTAATGTAGTGGCTGCTATTACTACTGCTAATAATGGGTTAGCCATTAGTACTTTTGTTATTGAACTTATCATTAATTTTAATCCACCAAATATACCCATACTTCCTTTACCTGCCGCATTAAATGATACTAGTCCAGATAACATTTCACCTTTTATTTGATCGCCTATTTGATCAAATCCAAACATGCCTTGAATTGCCTTACCACCTGGTATATTTGCAAATATGCCATCTACTGCTCCTTGAACTTCTTCTGCCGCATCAGATCCTGCTGCTAATGCTCCAGCTAAATCTTTATTACCTCCTATCGTTGACATGGCCTTGTTCATCTTGATTGTCAAATTTAAAGATTCTGTTAAATCATCAGCTTGAGATGCTGATAATGCGCCTGATTTTTTTTGATCTGCAACTTTTTTCTTTAAGGCCTTAGCCATGTTCATTTCAGCAGTCAATTGCTGACTAGTAGTGTTTAGAATTTTATCAAAAGGTTTTTGCATGCCAGCTGCAAGATCCATTACAACACGTGTTGTATCTCGAGCTGAATCTAAAGTATCTCCAAACTTTTTTGCTTCCTTAGCAGCTGATCTCATTCCAGCTGTTGTCATATTGGAATTGGCTATAATTTGACCTTGTACGTCAGCAATCTGATCAAATGTCAGCTTAATTTTTTCGCCATATTCTTGGGCGGCCTTTAGTTTCTCATCTAAACTCATTTTTTACTCTAGCATTTAGGATGATCAGGATTTCTTTTACATAGTTTTTTGAATAAATGTCCTATTCGTTTTTGATGTGATTGTAAATCACCTAGAGCTGATTGCAATTCTGGATCGTCTTTTGCAACCTTTTTAGCTGCTTTCATAGCACGTTTACCTGAAGATGATAAGAATAAAGCCTTAAAGATATTTGTAAAAAATCCTTCATTTAATTGATTGGCTGAATCTAGAATTTTTTGTTCAAGTTTATTATTTGGCATAATGATACTCCATTTTATATAAATATCATTAATACTAAATTTATTAACGTCTTCTAGGCATTCGTATATTAGGTCTTTTTGGAGTTGGTTTACTTTGAGAACGCACCTTTCTCATTTGTTTTTCATGTTGAGTTTCGCGGTCTTTATGAATTTTTTCTATCTTTTTTATAAAGAATATTCTTAAGTATACAGGCATGTTATATACTTCTGTATATGAAAAGTTTTTACCATAATATACTAGGTCAAAAATTTGATCTTCTTTAAGAGTCCTATACCTCGAGGTCAGGCCAAAAAAAGTCCAATCCAACGTTAACTTGGCTGCGAAAGGTATCACCGGTGCTCTCATCTGGCACCTCTACAGTTAAATCAATATCTGGAGTTATTTTTTTAAGATATTTTCTAATAGCTCTTGAATCAATTGCTAATAAACTACTTTCAATAAAATGTCTTATTTTTTGTTTATCTGTCTCACCATCTATGGCTTGTATAATATATTTCAACATTGTAGTTGTTCCAGCTGATTTTTTAACTTTTTGTAATGCTTTAGTTTCTTTTTCCATTTGCGAACTTTCACGTTGAGTTAATAAACGTAAAGTTACAGTTCTTTTAGATGCTGGTAATTCAAAATGAAATTCATTTTTTCCATCTGAATGTAATGACCAATCAATTTCACGTTCTTTTAATTGTGTTAAGTCGACTGTATATGATATATCTTCACCTGTAGTAGGACTTTTTAATTTAATAGTATAATCTTTACCATATCCTAATACTCTTGCTGCTATCATTATTGCATTCTTATCACATAATAATAGATCATTATATTCACATGGAGTTACTATTAATGATTTAAATAGTTTATCTAATACGACGCCCTGTCTAATAAAAGATTGATTAGTTAAAATATCTTCTTCTTTTGCAGACATATATTTCATTTCTATAGTTCCTTTTGATAAAGGATGTCCTTCTGGATATAATTTACCTTTTGATGGTAATTCTACTATTTCAGTTGGAAATTGAAATACTTGAGTTTCTGTTTCTTGTTTTGATGTATTATCATTATCAGTCTTATTTGGTCCTTTTGAATGATAATTTGCAGTTGCTATAGCTTTTAACTGCTCATCTGACATAGGTTTGTTTTTTCCTGGGTAATCGTCGTTAACTTGTTTTGCCATTTAATGTTCTCCTTTAATAACTTTATTTTAAATAAATATGCACATAATGTAAAAAATCCCACCATATGGTAGGATTCTTTAATGCTTTGAAATATTTCAATTAGAATTGTAACACTGCATAATCATACTTGATTGTCAATTCAATTTGAAGTGGATCTTCTGTTGCCCAATCTAAATCACCAAAAGTGGCAGCTGATATAAATGCACCTTTTAAAGTCCATTCTTCAACCTTATCACCTACTGGTCCTAATGTATTGAAAGTTAAATCCTTTTTATAGAAATCACTATAACCATCTCTACCTGTTACTGATTCGTGATGCAATCTAACCCATTCCATAACAGCTTGCGCCCCTGATGGAACAACTGGGTCATATAATGTTACAGTAACATCTTGCCATCTTGATTTTCCTTTTAGCTTTCTTTCCACATTGATATGGTCAAGTATAACCTCACCTTGATCAATTGATGGTCTTGAAGCTGCTTTTACAAGATATGCTGGGATACCTTCAATATACATGATAAACCTATTGGCCATCTTCGGCTCATATGCCGTATAAAATATTTCACTAGAACTAAGTAATTCTGCCATCTTATTTACTCCTCTTTAATATAAATATCTACTTTTTCAATTTTTATTCAGGAAAAGCAGCACCTGTTGGTAACACATTGAAATCAACTATAATAAACTCTGCTGTCTTAGCTGGTTGAAGGAAAATTTGTCCTCTCATTTCATTTCTATCTATAACATCTGGTGTATTATTTGTTTCATCCATTACCACTTTAAATGCAAATAATCCTTGTCTTTGTTGTACTGATTCAAAATATGGATTAACTATACTTAAGAATCTGTTTCTTGTAGCTGCTGTATTATTTTCAAATACTAAGAATCTGGTTGTACTTGCAATAAATTTCTTAGCTGCTATTAATAATCTTCGTACATTTACCCTATCTAATGCAGATGCCTTTTTCTGTAATGTTTTTTGTCCAAATACTGTTACTCCTGCGTTCGGGAAAGTTGCAATTGGATTAATACCAGAATCATATAAGTCATCTCTATTACCATGAGTTAATTTTCTTTCTGCTTGAATTGCAATATCAATACCACCTCTATTCAAACCAGCTGGAGCAAACCATGGAGCTGCAACTCTGTCATTAAATGCATATACACCTGGTACTAATGTTCCTGCAGGAACCCATACATTCTTTCCTAATTCTGGATCTGGAATTTTTATCCATGGCCAATATTCAGCTGCATAATTTGAATCTCTTGTTTCTGCCTGAGCTGTCACCGTTGATATTGGTGTCGCATATGCAACTGGATCTACTACTAGGAAACAATCTCCTCTATTTTCTACCATTGCTAATGCTTCTGTTACAATTTCAGCATGATCAGTAAAACTATCAACTATTCCTGGCATTGATAATAAATTAATATCATATTCATCTTGATTACCTAATAATCTAATTGCATCAATATATGCTGTTTTACCTTCACCTCCTACATTTGGATTCAATCCTTGCGTATTAGTATTAGTTATATTTTCATTAAATTGGAATGGATGTACTACTGATCCATTTGTTCCTCCTGAAAATGAACCTGATCCTACTGAAGGTAAACTACCTGATAGATTTGGATTAGATATATTTCCATTTTCATCTAAATAATTTAATGTTGAATTATGAACAGTTACTCTAACATATTTAGATCTATTTGGATATGAACCTGATAATTGAAGGAATGGTACTAATTCTCCTGAATCTCTTAATGTATTCACTTGATCACCAATTGCTCTTCCAATATAATTAGGTGTATTAGGATCTAATGTTAAATTTGAATATTGTTCTAATATTGTTTTTCTTTTGATGGTATCATCACCTCTTCTAATTAATAAATCAAATGTACCTTTGTTAGCATTAACTCGACTTACTTCCCATCTTATATTATTTACAGAACCTGATTGTAACAAGTTATTTGTTACTTCTGGTCCTACACTGTTCATCAAATCACCATCAGACAATGTTGTCAATGTAAATGAATTTTGATTTGATGTTGTTTCTGTTCCAGCACTCATATTTAAACCTGTCGCTGCATTTGCTTCATTAGTTGCTTTAACAAAGTCTAAAGTTGTTGCTGTTGTATCACCACCAGAACCTGTTGTTATAGTATAATTTGCATATGATCCTGCGGATGAACCTGATAAGTTAACTACGGCCGCATCTGCTGCTGCTGTAATGTTAAGTCCTGTTGTTGCGTTATTATTATTAATGGCATTTGCAAAATTAGTTGCAACTGTTGTTGTAGTTGTTGCACCGCCTGCATTTGGAAATTCAACAAATATCTGAGTTGCTGTATTTGTCAATCCTGCTGATTCAGATACGAATGTAAAGTCAACACCTCCAATTGATATTTCATCTGAACCTCCTGCAGATATTGAACCTGATGGTATATGTACAAATGTTAAAGAACCAGTACCAAATGTTGCACCAGTTGTTACACTTGATGAAACAATACTAGTAGCTGGACCAGCATCAATAGGTAAAATTCTTGTTACTGTTAATGTATCTGCATACTTCAAATATTCTTGCGCTGCATAATCTGTAAAAAATCTATATTCTTGTCTTTGCGCTCCTGAACCAGATTCTATCTTTCCACCAAATATTTGTAGATATTCTTGATAACTTGATACTATTGTTGGAATTCCAGCACGACCTTTTAATGTTGGTCCTATAACTGCAGCCCCTATTGCTTGAACACCTGCCGGTAAAAACGATTGATCTATCTCATTGGTAAATACACCTGGTGATACTATTTTTTCAGCCATTATAATACTCCTCTTTTATTTTCTTATAAATATAAGTTTATACTGCCAAACTATCATTTTGCAGGAGTAAATTCTCCACTCTGCAAATTGACGGTTCCAGCCCCATATTTTTTATTTAATTCTTCAACTAATGTTTTTTCTTCTTTTTGGAGTTTTATAAATTCTTCTCCAATTTTTTCTTTTTCTTTAACAAGACTTTCATAATGTTGTCTTGCCATAATTATATCCACTTCAAGTTGACCAAATTGTTCCATAACTCCATGATTGCCATCTCGAAGTTTTTTGATTTGATCCAATTCTTCAGTTGTAAATTTTTTTGATTGTATCATAACTTTTTCTCCTTTTATTATTACTTATATAAATATGCTTAAGATTTTTTAAAACTAGTGTCTTTCACCTGCACTTTTATGTTGATTATCTATAGATTTTTCACCTGCATGTGGTCGTTTAGAAATATCTCGTATACCTTTAATTTGACGAGTTACTATACTACGTCTATTACCTTGTTCATTTGATGTTTCAGTATTAGTAAAATCTTGTTTACGATCTGCAAATGGTGCACCTGCTTCGCCGTATATATTTTTAGGAACTCGATCGACTATAATATCAAATGCATCTGTTTCTGACGTAAATTTAACTTTTTTAACTGAAAATGCTTTACGTACTGTTGATTCACGTAATTCATCTGACATTAATAATGTTCCTTTTGTTACAATTGGTAATGTACATCTTACTATTCTATCTTCTCCTGTTGCATTTGTTGTTTCAAAAGAATAATCAGAAATATATGTTGGAAACTTCCATGTTGTACCCCAAGCAAATCCATTTTGTGGCATTATCTGTTCTACTACAAAATTCATTTGTTCTGTATATTCTGTCCATAATAATATTTCATATGATACATCTATAAATTCTGGAATAGGTATAACATAATATTCATTTACTCTTTTCTTTTGAGAATTTTGTAATACAGAAAATCTATCGTATTGATTATTAAGAGTATGTTGATTTTGAATTAATAAATTATTTCCTAAAGGATTTTGATTAACACCTAATGTTTTTAATGAATCTCTTTCTGTAATAGATGTTCTTCTTATACTTATTACTGGAGTCATTATTTTTCCTTTACGATCTCTCATATACCCTCGTGCTTGCACTTGAGCCCATTTTTCTCCATTTGCATACATTATCGGAACATCTATTTTTTGTCCATTTTCTATAACATATGGTTTTATAACATCTTGAAGATATGACATCATTGCAAAATCAACATCTTCAATTGTTACTTTTGGTGTTTTAAATACATCATTGTCACGTCTCATATGAAAAGCGCGATTGACTAATTGATCACCTGACCATGTACTATATGTTTTATTTAATCTTTTTTCTGCCATTATAAGTTCTTTGGTATTACACTTCCTGGTTTATTTATTCCTGATCTTACTTCTTGGATATTTAATCTGTTTCTTCTTGTAACATGTGCTTGACATGTAATTGAAATAGATAATCCAAATTCTCCTCTAATATCAGTATCTCCAGTTATATTATCTCCTCCTAATAAATTTGCTCCTAAATCTGTTGATGGATTGATGCCTCTAAAATATTGGGATGCACCTACGCTATCAATTTCATAAAATTCATTATCCCATTCTATAACATCTCCTTCTTCTATTACAACATTATTTTCTACTAATTCTGGTCTATGAAACGCAAATGTAGCAGTTCTTGTTGAATCATATCCTGCTTCATCTCCTGTATATGTTTTATCATCTTTTGTAACTAAACAATTAAATCGCATTGGTGCAAAATAAACTTTATTATCTGCTTCATCATACATATTTGCTTTAGTATCATCTAATGACAATTTGTAGAATGCTATTTCAGTATCAATAAAATCGTAAATTAATTCTCTATTGATATGTTTTACTAATCTTGCATCTCTTTCTGAACCAAATAATGCCATATCTTACCCTACATATATTTTTAATGGTATTTTTGTAAACGTTTCTTGCATGGCCGCGGCCTCTGCTTGTTTTCTTTCTAATTGTGCTTGCCTTGAAGTTTGATCAAGTATTTCTTTTAGTTCTGTTATAAGTCCATCTTTTTCAGCCTGAGCAGCTGATACTAAGTCGCCACCATTTAATGTTACTTCTGCATTAGGTATTGGTATTCCAGAATATTTACCTCGTATATATCCTAACATTTCTTTACATAATGCTAATGTATATCTACGAATCCATTGTTTTCCAACTGCATTAATTTTATTATATACAACATCTTCATAAGGTATATTTGAAAAGTCAGATATCCTTTCATCTGCTCTCTCAGATCTTAAAGGATCAAATCTATCTGTTTTTAAAATATAATCAAAATATACTCTTGTAAAATTTTCTCCATTTGGTAATGGATATAATCGTAATCTATTATCAATTATTTGAAAAGAATATGCAGATCGCCTTATTTGATCATTAAATTCAATTGCCTGAAATCTTGCTAAATCATAATATAATGGCATCATCATAAATGATACTCCAGGAGAAAATCCTCCAAATCCAAATGTATCCAACATTTGTTGCGAACCTAAACCTGTACCTACAAATGGATCAAAATACTTTATAATAGCTGGTGGTGGGTCATGATATAATCTTTTAATTTCAATGACATCAGTTCCAGCTGTTCCTTCTTCTAATGAAATTATAGATGGATCAGATAAATCATAAATTTGTTTACTTGATGTTACTGCTATCGATCCAGTATAATATGTTACATTTCCTCCACTTCCTGCTTCTACACCATATTCTTCTGCTAATCCTATTAAACCACCATAACCTGGTGTGACATGTTTTTGTGTTAAATTACTATCACTACTTGCACTAAATGATCCTGTTGCTCCATATAAATTAATTAAATTATCACGTATATTAAATGTATTAACTTGTGCACCATATTCTGTTACTGCTTCTTCAAATGCGGAAAAAAAAGATCCTGTATTTAATTCAACATCTGTTATAGGAAAACCTAATCTTCTTGCACACCAATCAGCTGTTTTTTCAGCATGATCTTGAAATTGAGAATCATCATCATACAGTCCAAAAGGAGTCATTCCAGTAGAAAATGATGATGATCCCGGCCATATTGGAATGTGTTTTGCCATAGTATTATCTTTTTATATAAATATGTTAAAATGATAGTAATCTACAAAATATCCTGCAAGATGATTTTTCCTGAAGTAAGTTTTGTTATTCCTAAAGTATGATTGATTTTACCTGCAGGAACTGGAGGAGATTGTGTAATAACAGTTAATCCAAAATGTCCTACAAGTCCAAATTGATTTCCACCTGTTTCTGCTGCAAAATTAAGTTTTAATTGCAATCCATTTATATCAGATTCAGTCCATGCACTTGAACCATCTGAGGTTGTTCTTGTTGTTCCAGTATAAGTTTGCATTGTATTTCCAGTCTGGCCAGTTACATTGGTTGGACCAAAAACATCTGTATATAAAGTTGAACCTCCACTATCTAAAGTTAAAAGTTGTACTACTTGTGTAATACCTGAACCTCCATTTATTTGATAATCCATTCGAGGTGTGACAGAAACAATTGAATGACCTGCTGCTAATGATATATTATCTAAAGCAATTGTTATAGTACTAGATGCATCTACTAAACCAACAGATATATGATCTACTCCAACATCTATAGATGCTATGTTTGCTTGCACAGCAATTGCAAATCCAGTAGTTGATGGAGCTGCATTACAAGATAATATTGTTGTTGTTTGTGGCATATTATTATGTTATTTGAAAAATACTTTTTCCTACTCTAATTATCAATTGACCTTTTGATCCAGTTGCAAATAATATTCCTTGTGCACTACTATCTATAGATAATGAACCTGTAAAAGTTTTTAATGATGTTAGGCTTGCATTAGCCAATGTTAATCCTGTTTCATTTGAATTAATTTTAGATTGTAATGCATTTTTGTCAGCTGAAAAGATTGATTGCGAAACAGTTGCGAATGATGCAGATACTGGTTCCATGGAACTTGTTGTTGCTAATTCTGTTGATATAAATGATCTTAATTCATCTATTTCATCTTGCATTTGTCCTAATTGAAATAATAAAGGGGCTGTTATATAATATGCATTACTATCTTGTATATGATCTCCTTTTGCAAATGAAGCTGACATATGATCTTGTATATCACTACTCACATATTTTTTATCATTTGTATCAGATGTTTCAAATATTTTTTTATCAAATTTACGATCTTTAAGGCTATCTTTTCCTTTATTTAATTTTGCCATATCACACTCCTATTATATTTTTCTAAATGTAGCTGTTGCCATTCCATGACCTGAATGTTTACCACCTGCGGATGCGCTATAAATTAAACATAATGAATCTCCTGGTCCTAATAATGCATTAGAAGATCCAGTATATGTCTGCTCTACTCGATATGCTCTATTCTCATCATATGATTGTTCAAAATTGTTAACATCTGGTTCTATAACACTGCGCATATCAAATGTACCTGTTTGATTGACATATGCTGGTAATTTAACTGCACGTGAAAGCATTGGAAATGCTGTTGTTGCTGTACCATCTTCTATTACAAGTGACCAATTAATCTGTTCAAGTGAACATGAATGAGGAGCAATAAAAACAGTTGCACGAACTGCATCTGCAACAGTCTCTCCACTTCCTAATGGTCCTGAACCTAAATCATCACCAGCTTGTGTATAAAATCTTGCCGGTGTTCCACCTAATATAAATGCACGGCCGCCTCCATATCCTACATTATGAGTAAATGTATGTCCTATAACATCACCACTTGCACTCACGTTGCCAGATGCTGTTACATGGTTAAATATTACATCACTTCCTGTTACTGCTAAATTAGTTATATTTTGGTCACCAGTATTTGTACCTGATAAATTTGATGCTATAAATGTACCACTTGCACTTATATCACCTGATGCAGTTACATGAGCTACTTGAATTCCACCTTTAAATACAGCTGAACCTTTTCCTTGATTTCTCGAAGAATCATCAAATCCATCTTTAACATTTAACAATAATGTTTTATTAAATGTTTCACCACCAACCTTAATAGTATCGCCATCAACATCTATTCTTGATGCCGTTATATAGTTAATAGATGCAGATACAAATCCAACTATATTACCTGAACCTGATAAAGTGCCTTGACTTGCACTTATATGACTTACACCATCGCCTACAAATAATGCACTTGAGCTCAAATATCCTGATGTTTCAAATCCTGTTACTGCACCAGCACCTTTAAGTTCTGATGTTGTTATAATACCACTTGAACTTATATCTCCTGAGGCTGTTATGTTACTGCCAATTCTTATTGAATTTAAATTTGTTTGTGAAGTAAAGTCTGCAAAATCTTCATCTGTATCAATTCTTAATATATTTGTCGCCGCGGCGTTCTTAATCATTGTTGTATCAGATTGTAAATTGATTCGATTTACTGGTGTTAGATTTACAAATGAACCAGTTATGTGTGTTGTGAGCTGATTGTCACCAAAATGAAATACCGATCCTACTCGTTCAAGTATATTATAACTAAATCCACCTACATTATGTGTTAATATAGTGCCATTAACATCATCAACAATTATATTTGTGGTATTTATTCGTCCACTCGAACTTATGTTACCTGATGCTGTTATATGATTAAATATTACATCACTTCCTGTTACTGCTAAATTAGTTAGATTTTGATCTCCTGTATTAGTTCCGCTTAAATTAGAACCAACAATTGTTCCACTTGCACTTATATCTCCAGATGCTGTTATATTACCTGTTGAAGATAATTTAAAAACTGCATTTTCAGGTCCTATTGTAGGGCCTGTAGGTGCGATATAAAAAGCATTTTGTGTTCTAGCTAAACCAATTGAGTATTCTTGACCATTTGCTGATGCAGACATATGTAAACCTACATCTCTACCAGTACCTGTATGTGTTGAATATAATTTTATAGATGTGCCACTTCCACCTCCTACTGTTAGTAAATTATTTGAATCTGCTTCATTAGTTGTATTGCCTATAAAGGTTTTTCCATTATCTATAGTAACATTACCAAATACATAATCATCTCCACTTGCACTTATATTACCTGAGGCTGTTACGTTACCAGAATCTGAATTTACTGTAAAAGTTGTTTCTTCATTTTCATTTTGAGTTGTAAAAGATGTGTTTGTATTAGCACCCTCATTAAAAAATAATTTTTTACCTGTACCAACAGTTATTCCTAAATCGCCGCTAGTATTAAGATTAAGAGCAACACCTGTAGATCCAGGTCCTATAATTTCTCCTGTTGTTATAAAAGCACTTGTAAGTCTGCCACTTGAACTTATATCACCTGATGCTGTTACTGGTCCATCTAATTCTATATTTGTTCCATCAATTCTTGTTTTTGCTGTTTGAGATGCTAATCTTACAGTATCTGAATTATTATGGTAAAGTCCTATTATTTTGTCATTACTTTTAAATGAACTTGCTAATATATCACCACTTGCACTTATATCACCTGAAGCTGTTACATTTCCGCCTATTTCTAATCCAGTATCTTTAATTTCAATATTAGGATCAGTATATATTATTCTTTTTTGTTGAATATCAATTCTATCAGCATCTATTGTACCACTTGCACTTATATCTCCTCTTGCACTTATATCTCCAGAGGCTGTTATATTAGTAACAGATATAGATGGCTGCAGTACTAACGTTGCAGCAGTATCTGCAAATGATGAAGATACTTCTTTTATTATTTCTATAGATGCTGATATTGCATGTGATGCGGTTACTTGAAGTAGTGGAACTAATGAACCAGTACCATCTGCTAGTTGTCCACTTGATGATAATTGTAATACTCGTTGATATGTATCTTGAATATTTTGGCCTGTAAAGTCATTTGAACCAGCCATTTATAACCCTATTTTTTGTATAAACCTTTAAGAACTCCTTTAATAACTGATTTCTTATTTTCGTTGATTGGTTTATATTTTGTATATGTTGCAACTATTTTATTTAATCTATTCTTTTTCAAATGTAAATTTTTCATATTAATATTTTCACGTACTAACAATTTCATTATATTAGCAACATGATCAATATCTTTTTTTGTAATTTCTTGTTTTACATTTGATACTTGAACTTTATTTTCTTTTATAACTTTTTTATCAGATTGAGATCGTACTTCTACTGTTACTTTTTTACTTGCTTCAATTTCAAAGTCTGATTTCCATGGAACAAAATATGTGTCTTCTGCGATAACCTCTAGCCTCATATTACCTTTTGTACTCTCATCTATAAGTCCCTTTAATTTCTTAATCGGTATCGTACACTTACCACCTTGTTCAATTTTACCATTAAACATTAAACTATAATCTGATGTTTCAACAACTATTCGAGCAGTTGATTTAGATAGACTAGTACCTTCTATTTTAATATCACATTCAAATAGTTCTGCTTTATCTGTAAATAATTTATACATTTATATTCTCCACTGTTAAGTCTATTCCTAATACTTCTTTTATTACAAGTTCAACATCTTCAGTTGATACTTTTATATCATCTCGAATTGTTTTTTGACCTGAATATGTTTCTATGCCTTTAATTTTACAAATTAAACGAATAAAACGTTTTTTCTTTTCAGGTTCTAATTGTTCAATAGCAGTAACTGCATCTACACCAGATTGAATAGCTTCTGCTACTTCAACAACCAAATTCCAAAGATGTGGATTATCATCCCATTTGAAATTGGCCTCGTTCCATTTTATTTTATCTCCCGCTGCCATTTTATATAAATATACTAATTAATGATAACCATTTAATAATTCTAACAAATCATCTATCGCATCATGTCTATGTGAATCTTGTAATACTGTTTTATATACATATTGCGAATTTGTTAGTTTTGCCATGTCATGATAAGCAGAATAATTTTTATCTTTTAAATCTATTTGATATGAATCACCACAAAACAACATTTTTGAATCTTTACCTAATCTACCAATTGCCATGGCTAATTGAGATCTTGTTAAATTTTGAAATTCATCTACAATTACAATTGAATTATCAAAAGTTCTACCTCTAAAATGTGCTAATGATACCAATTCTATTTGTTCAGACTTTTCCATTTTTTCTAAAATATCTGGTTTATTATAAACCTTTCTCATATTACTTCTAATTGGAACTAACCATGGTTCCATTTTTTCTCTTTCTGATCCTGGAAGAAATCCATTATCTTCTGTTGATATAGTTGGTCTTGTTATAATAATTTTGTTATATTGCCTTTTAAAAAATTGATCTAATGCAACTTGAACTGCTAATAATGTTTTACCACTACCTGCTTTTCCTACAATAAAATTATAAGGATGTTTTAATATTTCTGTTTTTGCTTTTTTTTGTTC
>Ga0209232_1001041_pt1 | contig 15670 bp, 29 predicted proteins | sample ETNvirenome_2_60_FD_184066 | JGI IMG/M metagenome (GOLD analysis project Ga0209232, IMG submission 184066) | Marine viral communities from the Pacific Ocean - ETNP_2_60 (SPAdes) (version 2) | ecosystem: Environmental > Aquatic > Marine > Oceanic | place: Pacific Ocean | collected 2013-06-22
TATAGAACCATGCGACCTGCATGATATCTAAGAGAGGCCATTACTTATGCCAAATCTTATCCTCATAGCCATTAGGTGGTGTACTAATCCAATACCTTGTTCCATTTATAACTCTAAATACATGAGTTCCGCAACATACAATCTGTCCTGAGTCTTTCTGCTGCTTCTTCTGCTTCTGATTTTGTTTCGTAAATATTTCCGAGATAGACAATTTTTCCATCATAATACCAAGGTTGAAATTTGTTTGTTAGACCATGATATATCGGTTGGACTCCAAAATGTCCTTTGCAGACTAAATGTGTGATATACAAAACTTAATTTTGTCTAATATGTATTGTTCCACTTGATTGATTATGAAAAATAACAGTACCTGTTGATGTACCACCACCATTTCCTACAACAAATGTTTGTGTGTGTTGTTTATCCTGGACAATATCTGATGGTGGTGTTTTTTCTATTGATTTAGATTTTTGCCCTGCTGTATATCCTTTTTGATATTGTTTTTTCAAATCATCTTCGGTATATCCGTTTCTCTGTCCATCTAAATATCCCTCATTATATTTGCTATTTAAATGTCGATCTAACTCTCTTTGATATTGTGCTTTTACATCATTAATACCTTTGTTATATGCATTATCTATAGCTCGTTGAATATCAGCCTGGGAAGCAGGTGCTGATCCTTTATATAAATGTACACTTACCTGCTCATTATTTATAGCACTTATGAATTTGCGAGCAGCGACAAGTGCCTCATTTTCATTAGAGTTTTTAGTAGCTAAATTCCAAAGCTTTTGTAGTTTATCAATATTCATTTTTTTTAAATTTTCCATATTTAAGTTCTAGGTCATATCTAGCTATCATCGTTTCTTGTTGTTCTTTTGTATAGCTTGCAATAATTTTTAAACGATCTTCTCTTGGGAAAAGTTTTAAAAACCAGGGATGCCTAAATAGAAAGTCTTTTTGTTCTTCGGTCATTTGTCCATAATTTAATAAGGGTTTCGAGTTCTTTAATGCGAGCATTTGCTGCTGCGATTTTTTGTTCTGTTGTCATGCGTTAAGTAAATCTTTTATCTGTTGTTCTGACCAACCAAAAACATCAATTAGTTTATTAAATGCAAAATATTTATTTTTTCCTTTTTGAGAAAATAACATCCCAACACATTCTTGTTGAAAATCTAAAGCAACCCATTTTGATTTTACTTCGGGTGGTAATCCTTCTTCTGGTTCCCAATATTCAAAAAGAATTTTTGTTCCCATGTCCCAATAAATTTGTCCTTCGTATGGATTTTTTGGAAAGATAATTTTTTTCATTTTAACTATGTCCTGTTTTTTTTCTAAGTGTAAATTTTGTTTTTTTTCTAACTTTAGGATTTTTTGCACTTGCAGGTTTTTCTGATGTTAAGTGCCATCCATTTCCTCTTGAACACTCATATACATATGAATGTCCTTTCCCTCTTCTAAACATTTCGGCTGCAATAACTTTTGCTCCTTTTTCTGTTCCATAAGAAATTTTATTGCATTTATAACAATGGTTTTTTACTATAAAACCTTTATCTTTAATAAATTCTGCTAGGTCTTTTAAATCAATTCTTTTCACTTCAACACCTCAACTTTGCAATCTGCCCATCTGTTTTTTACATATTTAATTGCATCTTTTTCTGTTTCTGCATAGGTTTGTAATACTAGAGCTGCATTACCAATACCTCTAATACGCAATTTAAACAGTTTTGTTTTTGCTTTTTTGTTTGGTCTTGTAATACCTTCTAAATCAGGTGGTAATTCAAGCATTTCCTTATCAGGAAAATTATTCGATTTCATCATTAACCTCCTTTCTTTCTTTGTTTGTAAATTCTTTAATACGCATTTTCTTTGCTTTGTTGATTTCGTAATTATGTTTAATAATAATTATTCTTATATTTTCATCAACCCAATCACTACGAAGACTCGCAGTATGGTCATCTTTATATTGAATAAGATGATCATATCCTCGAATATCTCGATCTAGTTTTTCTTCTAGTTTAAGAATTCGGTTTTGTCTTAGTTTTTCTAGTTTTCTCACAGATTTAGTTTGGTCTGCCATGATAAAAAAATAGGGGACTAACAGATGCGTTTGCTTATATTTAAGCTATGAAACCAGAAATTTATTAAACTGGTCTGACTCACTTAATATCCTCGATGGGAACTCGTGACATCTTTGTAAAATTGCCGTGTAGGTACTCAGAGTCATCGACCTCAAGATTACAAAGGAGCAACAAATTAACTAGTCCATTATCAAAACTAGCGATCATGCCCCATAAGGTTAAAAGTCGATGTCGTCTGGAACAGGTGCTTCAACAACATTAGTTGATGCGGTTGTACCAGCTTCATAAATTTCTTGTTGCTTTTTATAATCTGATTCGATTTTTAAAGAAAGAAACTTTTTACCATTTGGATTATTCTTAGGAGTATTTGTATAGCCAGATGCCCTTAAAGGAATAAAATCTCCTACATAACCATCACTATCAGGTTTTGCATTTTGCAAGTAAGAAATTAATTCTGGTATATTTCCTACAGGTACTTTTACAGTTCCCTTGTAGTCAGGATACTTCTTAGAAGAATCAAATCTTTCTTTATAAAAAGACTTGTTGTCTTGTTCTGTTTGTCTAAAAACAGCTAATTGTAATTCAAGTGTCATGTTGTTAATTTAGAATTTTGACGTTTGGCTAATTCGAGTTCCTCTATCTCAGCCACTTTATAGAGGATTTTTCCGTTAATAGAATAGAAAGCTGGTGGTTTACCTTTCATTCGCCATCTAATAACAGAATCGGGATGAACTCGCCATCGTTCGGCAAGTTCAGCCGTAGTGATAAATTCATCATCTTTAAAATCCAAGGTCATTTTCATCCTCCTGTTTTGGTACTTCTGCAACCGAAGACTCGGAAACATTTATTGGTTCTGTTACTATATCTATCACTTCTTCACTAGTTTGCACACCTAATAGTAAATCAGGGATATATTGCCTTCCAAAGAAAGTTGCAGCTCGGTTTCTTAACATTAACTCTGGCATTGAAGAATATTTCGGGTTTTTTGTCCATCCTTCTTGTCGAGCCATACGCATAGAAACTGCTGTTCCTTTTACTAATTTATTATCTTCAACTCTTATTGCTTGGCATTGAACAACTAACGATTCATCTTTACCCTGGACAATATAATCAAAGTTTTTAAATCTACGGCAATTAATTATATTTGACGTTATGAACTGAGAACTCCAACTCGGTTTGCCATGAATAACATTTAGATTTTGCATTACAACTAATGGGCTAAGATTCATTCTTTTGCTCATCTCTAATGCAACTAAACAATTAGGTAAACCATTTTGTCCTTGATATTGTGTTGGTACTAATTGTGATTGACATAAACTTTTTGCTTGTCTTTGTGCAAACTCAAAAGAGTTTTGGTTTTGATAGATAGAAGACTCGTTATCTATATTTGTATTTGTGATGTCTGTCATTTTACAGGTCTAAGTTTTGTTTTTTTATTTACCTTTTCAAAAAAATCTTGAACAAGTTCAGATTTATGTAGGTATGGAAATAGATACGACTTTAATTGTATCCATTCTCCTTGTTTGTAATCAAATTCAATTTTCATTAGTAAAGTTCGATCTCCTGATAATTTTGTGGTGTGACCTTTTTATTAGTCATCCAGGGTGGAAGACTAATATCTTGAATGGTCGGAGTGTAGTCGGGGTATAGCTTTGTTTCTTGGCATACTCTTAAAACTTCTAATGCTTTTTCAACTTGACTCATTCCAATATTGATCATATCCTCGTCAGCTCGATAGACACCAATACAATATGGTGCTGTTTTTTCTATTGCGATAAATATAAATTCTCTTGCTTCTATTCCAAGTTTTCTTAATCCTCTTAAATACCATGCACTCTGAATATGGTAAGCGAAATTACTAATAGATTTTTGAAATCCCTTGGGACTTGCATCTTGTGTAGTTTTTAAATCAACAACAGTAGTTCCATCTTTTGAAATCCAATCAGGTCTACATTTACCCTTAATACTGTATAAATCGTCCCAAAAATAGCTTAATTCTGCTAATCCATCGTTATCGTAGATAAATTTTGCAGGGCTATTAAGAAAGTTGTGATTCATCTGTATTAAATTTTCTTCCCATTCCGCAGCCAATATATTTAGATGTCCATGTTCTTGCATCCATTCTTTTCCTTCTTTAGTTCTTCCATTAAATGCTTTTGGTTTAAAAGTATAATTTTTCTTAAATTCATCATTTTCTAAAAAATATGTATGAACAGCAGTTCCTTCTTCCATTGCTTTTGTTGGAACAGTTTCATGTGTTTTACGAAATATATATTTTTTAGGATTTGTTAATGCATCACGAATAGTAGTAGAAGACTCGTAGTCTTTCTTTGAATGATATTCTGCATTCGACATTACAAGGGGTTTATACATGAGCTTCCTCCAAAGGTGTTAATTTATAATTACTAGCTATATATTTTGCATAATCATTTCTGACATCTGTTAAAGATAATTCAAGCTTTACATATATGATTTTTAACAAACCCGGACCTCCTTTGCATTTTGCAATTTTTGCTCTTGGGGGTAAATAATGAGGTGGTAGTCCATTGCTTACTAAAAATGTATATATTTTTTGATTTAGTGTCATACCTTCTTTTGTCATTTCTATAGCAGTACAAAGCATAGAAACATATTCAGATTCTTCTCTGTGAAGTGAAAGATATTTTAAAATTTCTTTCCATTTATATTTAGGTAAATCTAAGTTAAGTTGCATTTTTTTGCGGATTTACAAATAAAGGGCTTGTCGTTTCTTGTCGTATCATATATCCTATAGACATCATATGCAACCCTATGCAGTTAAGAAGTTATCAAATCAAAGCAATAGATAGTTTACGTTATTCCTTTAACACCAAAGGTAAAAAGTCTCCTTTATTAGTCATGCCAACAGGGGCAGGGAAGACTGTTGTTTTTGCAGCAATATCAAAAGCGATATCTGATAATGAAAAAAATGTATTAATACTTGTTCATAGAAGAGAACTAATAGATCAAGCTTCAAAAAAACTAAAAGCTATTGGAGTTGATCATGGTGTGATCGCTGCAAAATATAAGTCTTCACAAAATAATATACAAATAGCTTCGGTGCAAACTTTAGTAAGGAGACTTGTAACAAATACATTTAATCCTAATTACATAATTATTGATGAAGCTCATCATGCAGCCGCAGGTAGTTGGCAGAAAATTATAGAACACTTTAAAGATGCTTTTAAAATAGGTTGTACTGCAACTCCGATAAGACTTGATGGTAGAGGACTTGCAGATTATTTTGATGATTTAGTATTAGGCCCAGGTGTTGCAAAATTAATTAAACAAGAATATCTAGCTCCTTATAAAGTATTTGCTCCTCCTTTAAAAATTAACCTTGATAAAGTAAAAACTTTAGGTGGAGATTATCAGAAACAAGAATTAGAAAAAGAAATTAATTCCGCTGATATTATTGGCGATGCTGTTCAACAATATAAAAAACACGCTGATGGTTTACCTGCAATTGCTTTTTGTATATCCATTAAACACGCAACTGATGTTTGTAATAAATTTAAAGATGCAGGTTATAAAGCTGCTATAGTTCATGGCGGTATGAAGGTGGAAGATCGTGATACCGCAATTAAAGGACTCGAAAATGGAAAAGTACAAGTTCTTACATCTGTTGATGTCATATCAGAAGGTACAGATGTTCCAGATGTATCAGCAGCAATTCTTCTTAGACCGACAAAATCTGAAGGGTTATATCTACAACAGGTAGGAAGAGTATTAAGACCAAAACCTGATAAAACAGCCATAATCCTAGATCATGTTAACAGCACTAGAACACATGGTTTTGTTGATGATAAAAAAGAATGGTCTTTAGATTCACAAAAGAAGAAAAAGAAAAAAGGAGAACTTGCACCTCATGTAGAAACTTGCAAGAAATGTTTTGCTACTTATAAGCCAACACCAACCTGTCCTGTTTGTGGATTTGAATCAGAAAATAGAGAAAGGTTTATCAAGCAAGAAGAAGGAGAATTAGAAGAACTTAAGCGAAAAGAACAGGAAGAAACAGAAAAGAAACAACAAAAGCTATTAATTGCAACCGCTAAAACACTTGAAGAATTAGAAATGGTTGCAAAAATATTAGGTTATAAAAAAGGATGGGCTTATAGAGTATTTGAATCGAGGAAAAATAAAGCACCACGATATAGAGCTGCACATTTTAGTAAAGGTAAAAAGACAGCTTCTGATCTTTCACTTAGTCAAAAAGAAAATATTGCAAAAATATTTTGTTTAAGAGATACACAAGAAGCATTTAATATGATTCGAGTTTTTCAAGAGGGTGTTTATAAGAACAATTCTTTTACAGGACATCTTACAGACCAAAACACAAAACATGGAGTTGCAGAAGAAATATGGAAACGAACAGGAAGAATTAATGATAAGAATAGAATCATATCAAAAAAACAATTAAAAAATATTTTTATGGAAATGTTTGCATATCCTTGGGACAGAAATTTCATAATTAATTATGTTACAACTGTCCGTCAAAGAAAAATTACTGTAGATCCAAATTCAATATATTTAAAATAATGGAAATTATTAAACAACCAAAAACTAATAAACTTCCTTTACCAGATTGGGAACTTTTAAATGAATTATTTGAATATAATTCTTTTACAGGTCAATTAACATGGAAAGTTAATAGATCTAATATTAAAAAAGGTTCAATCGCAGGTTCTAAGCATAAAAGCGGAAAGTTAACTTACTTACAAGTTGGAATTAATGGTAAGCAATATGCCCTTCAACGTATTGTTTGGAAACTATACCTTAAAGAAGATCCTAAACATTTTGATATTGATCATAAAAATAGAAATACTTTAGATAATAGTATTGCTAATTTAAGAAAAGTTACAACTGCACAAAATAACAATAATAAGAATACATATCAAAATAGCAAAACAGGTTACCCTGGGATTTATCAAGAATCCAATGGAAAATATACAGCTACTATATTTTTTAAAGGTAAATCGTACAGGAATGGAACTTATTTAACAATTGAAGAAGCACTTATTGCACAAGAACAAAAACGCAAGGAGTTGAAAGATGGATAAATTAAAACTCCTCGACACATTTGCAGGGATTGGCGGTTTTAGTTACGCTGCGGAAAAACTTGTAGGTGGATTCAAAACAGTACAGTTCATAGAAATTGATCCTTACTGTCAACAAATACTAAACAAAAATTTTCCTAACATTCCTATTCACGATGACATCACAACCTACAGAGCCGAACCATATTCAGCAGACATTATTTGCGGAGGCTTCCCATGTACCGACATCTCAGTCGCTGGAAGGGGTGAGGGCATCACGGAAGCTACAAGGTCTGGTCTCTGGTTCCAACTCATCAGAACCATACGCATGGTTCGACCAAAGTACTTCATCCTGGAAAACGTGTCAGCGATCCTTACTAACGGAATGGACATCGTTCTCAGGGACATTTACGAGACAGGGTTATATGAATGTGAATGGTGCTGTATTCCAAGCAGCTTTGTTGGGGCTTGCCATCAAAGAGATCGATGGTGGTTGCTTGGAAAAATTGCCGACCCCACTAGCTTCCGATCCAGATCGCAAAGCAAAATTCAAGCAGGGAGGGACTCCACTTCGAGCTGCAATAGATCGGGAGATGTTACCGACTCCGACAACAATGGATCATCTTGGACAGCGGAGTCCAGAAGCATTAAAGAAACAAATGGAAGGAGCGAGGAAAGGGAGGACTTCTTTATCGAATCTGAGGGAAGCAGTAAATCCCAAAACAGTAGAGACTTTCAACAATCTACTCCCCACTCCAACAGCGACAACTCACAAGCAAGGAGTCAACAGTTACAACAACAAGAACAAACCATTATTAGCAGCATCAATCCTTCCAACACCAAGGGCAGCGATTGGGATGGGGATGAAACTCAGCAAGGGGATGGCAAATCTCGAACACAAGAAATATCTAGAGACAGAAATAGCAGCCAAAGTTCACACACATGGAGAAGTACAGAACACCGACTCAACCCAAACTGGAGAGAATATGTATCTCAACCCACAATTTGTAGAGGAGATGATGGGCTATCCACTAAATTGGACGCTAAACAACGAATTCAAAGGTTGAAGATGTTGGGGAATTCAATTGTACCTGCTGTTGCAGCCATACCCTTGCAAAGGGTTATACAATTGGAGCGTGAGCAATAATGAGACAAAGCTTCAACAAGAAATCCGACTTGCAATCGGCAAGATGCCAACTCTTCGCCTTTTTCGTAATCAAGTGGGTCAACTTCCTGACCCTAGAACAGGAAGACCTGTTCAATTCGGTTTAGCTAAAGGTTCTTCTGATCTTATCGGTTTTAAAAAAATTAAAATAACGGAAGACATGATTGGACAAGAAATCGCACAGTTTTGCTCGATAGAAATAAAAACTGAAAAAGGTAAATTAACACCGCAACAAAAAAATTGGCTTACTTTTATTAGTCAATCTGGAGGGATTACAGGAGTTGCAAGAAGCATTAAAGATGTATTTAATATCCTTTCCCTTAAACACAATTAATACCACCACCACAAAATTTAATGTCCGATCCGAAATTAGATCGCAATCAATGGCGAACTTTCCTTAAAATTCTTGGCAAAGATAAAAATGAAGTTAGATTACGTTCCTTCTATCCAAAAGGTCATCCTTTAAAAAATACTGATCGAGGTAAAAAATCTAATGCCAACATTGAATGGATTACTCAATGTCAATCCGAAGGTAGAGGTGTTTATGTTGTTGTTAATGATGGTGGTGATACTGATAGCGAAATAACAGGTTGTCGTGCTTTCTTTTGCGAATGGGATGACAGATCTAAAGAAGAACAGATAAATGCATGGAAACAATTGGGACTCCCCGAACCCTTACAAATAGATACAGGTGGTAAATCTATTCATAATTATTGGATCTTAAAAAAGACTATAGACCCAAAGACTTGGAAGCCTATTCAAGAAAGACTACTCGATTACGCAGATGCTGACAGAGCCTTAAAAAATCCTTCACGAGTTATGCGTCTTCCAGGTACTTATCACATGGGAGATGATGGGACTAAAAGAGAGATGACTAAAATCATCAGCTCGTGCGATAAGAAATACACAATTAAAGATATTGAAGATTGTTTGCCTAATAAAGTGCAAACAGAAAAAATTAAAAAAAGTAAGCAATTTAAAGAATATAGAAAAGGTTCTTTTGATGATATAAAAGAAGCACTAAATTGTATTCCTCCTCGTGTCCCAGGTAGTGGGACTTATGACTATTACAGAAATCTGCTATGGGGACTTGTTAAAGCTTGCAATGACGCAAACAGATCTGAAAGCGATGCTATTTCTTTAATGCAACAACATTCTCCAGAATGGGGTGGGATAGATCAAATAGCTAAGTCGGGAGGGTCACAAATTGAAGCAGGGACTTTTTGGTATCTCGCACGAGAATCAGGATACAATCCACCAAAACTTGTAGAGATACAAGATATTGCAAATCCTGATCAAGTTGTAGTGATGGAAAAACAACCATTACAAAAAATAGAAGCTAATCAGTTAATGGAGCAACTTAGAAAAAAGAACAAAGGAAATAAACCTTTTAGATATAATATTTTTACTCAACAAATTGAAGAAGCAGAAAAAGTTTGTGATGGCGATAACTCGTTAGAAAGATATTATTTGAAACTTGCTGATAAAGGAATCAAAGTATCAAAAGATCTTGCTTTTGATTGTGTTGTTCAAGCAGCAAGAGAAAATGAATATGATCCTGTAAAAGAATATTTAACTCATGTCTTAAATACTGCACCATTAACATACATCGACAGACTCGCATCAATCTATTTAAGACCCGAAGATGGAGAACTTTATAACGAGCCTACAATTTACGATAAAATGTTGAAATGTACTTTAATCGCAGCAGTAGCTCGTGTATTTGAACCAGGCTGTAAGTTTGATAATTGTTGTGTGATAGTAGGAAAACAAGGAGCTAGGAAAAGTACTTTTTGGTCAACACTTGGAGGTGCTTTCTTTTCTGATGCACTAAAAGATATTTCTAACAAAGACTCGTTAATGATCTTACACAGAAGTTGGATCATGGAATTTTCTGAAATGGATTATCTAACAACAAGAAAACAGGCAGGGGAAGTAAAAGCATTTCTATCTCAATCAACAGATATATTTAGAGTTCCTTATGGTAAATCAACAGAAGTTTTTAAAAGAAGAGGAATAATAGTGGGAACTAGTAATAAGACCGATGGTTTGCTACTTGATGATTCTGGAAACCGGAGATTTTGGGTCATACATTCTCCATTAGATATTAATAATCAAATAAATATAAAAGGACTAAATGATGAGAAAGATTCCATTTGGGCTTCCGCAGTTTCTGCTTATTTAAATAAAGAACCTTGGGTTTTAGATAGCGAATCTGAGGCAATTGTTAACAACGAAAACGTCAAATATTTAATAGATAGTCCTTGGAAATCTGTCGTGGAAAGTTATATAAATGAACCAAAGAATAGAGGCCGTGAGTTAACAACAGAAACTGTACTTACAGAAGCAATTGAAAAGCCAATTGAACGACAAACAAGAGGAGACCAGATGCAAATTGCATCCATCTTAAGAGACTTGGGACTCGTTAAAAAACGCAGAGGAGATAGAACGAGTCGCAAATGGGTCTACATTCGAGACTTGGACACAATTTCTGTATAAATTGTTAACAGGTTGGACACCAGAAGGTTGGACACAGGTTGGACACCCTGTCCACCACTAGCTTTGTCTAACGTCTAACTAAAAACCCATAAAGTACTTTTTTTATATAAACATATACAAGATAGGGGCTAAAAGGGGGCTATCTTATATCTACCAAAACAAAAAGGGAATATATATAAAATGGTTGGACGAGGTTGGACGTTGGACACGCAGTCTCACTCAACCAAGACTTGCTATAATATAATTAATTATATTTTTTGGAGCTGTATGGCATCACAAATTAATATAAAAGTTAAGCCACTAATTAAATATGTAGATCGGTATAATCCTAAATCTGTAAGGTCTGCTGTTTATGCTTCAATGAAGCCTTTAGGATTTAAAATTTCTAAAGAAAAAATACCCGAAAAGTATACACAAATTTTTAAACAAGAATCTCAACAATTGACTTTAAAAAGTTTAAATTATAAGGCAGAAAAAAGTTCAATTATATTTACAACTAACAAAGATGCAGCTAAAGGTAATTCACCTGCTAAATATTTATATCCTGTAATCGGTGGTGGAAATAATCAAGCTTATTTAACAACTTTTACTCGATGGTTGCATAGAAATAATTATGCAGATAAAAGTCAATATCCACTTGCTAACTTTGCAAGTGATTTTATTAAGCCTGGTAGAAAGAAACCAAATACAGTTTTACCTGCTGTATATGCAAACGTACAAAGAGCATTACGAAAAAGTTCTAGTGGAGAATTTAATAAATCTTTTATTGGGCCAAAACAAAAAACAGGTAGAGGAGGAAAAATACAAGATGGTCATGTATTTGCAAAGAAAAAACAATTCGGCAAATATCAGCCTGGAATTTATAGAGTTAAACAAGATGGTAAAAAAAGATATATTTCTCCTTTATTTAGATATGATAGTATCCCTTCAGTTCCAAAACTTGGAAGACTTGATAAGTTTTTAGAACAAATGGCAAGAGAAGAATTTCCAAATATAATTATCAAGAAGTTAGAACAACGTGGCAAACCTACGTAAATTAATGCTAGGATATTAGTAGCAAATATTTAATTTTAGTGATTGACGTTCAAGATTTAGTAAAACAAATACAGATATATGACGAAGCTTATCGAGCAGGTAGTCCTTTAGTTTCTAATATCATTTTTGATGAGATGCTAGAAGAACTAGTCAAGTTAGCACCTGATCATCCTTTATTACTTTCACCTGGAGGTGGTAATCATTTGCTTAGTTTAGGAAATTATTCTTTTGAACAATGGTATAACAACCTTCCACTTAATACAGAAGTAGTTGTACAACCAAAGATAGATGGTTGTGCTGTAGCTCTTAGATATAGGTTTGGTAAATTAGTTAAAGCATGGACTCGCAAGGGTAAAGATGTTACCGATGCCATGAAAACAATAAAAGGATTACCAACAGAAATAAATAAAAAAGAATTATTTGTAGTAAGAGGAGAACTATATGGATTAACAGGTCATGTTAATAGTCAAAGACTTGCAGCAGGGCATCTTCGTAAAAAAGCACCCGATGGAAAAGGACTCGCATTCTGTGCTTTTGAAATTATGGGTAGAGATAATGGATATGAAGTTGATACCTTACAAGAATTATTATGTTTAGGATTTCATGTTTGTGGTCATGTTCGTATAAGAACTTCTGTTATACAAAAAGTCAAAATCTTACATGATGATTGGCAAGATAGTTTAATTTTTTCTAGATATCCTACAGATGGATTAGTAGTCAAAGTTAATGATCATAAATTACAAGCAGAATTAGGTAGTGGTAGTGTTGCACCAAGATGGGCAATCGCTGTTAAAGAATGGAAAGATCCTGATTAAATAAGTAGTAAATTGCTAGGAATGATGTATAATAAAGGGGTACATTCATTACTATTATGACAACCACAAAAACAACACATGAACCAGAGGAACTTTGGCTTAGGTTTCAACGATTAGAAAAACATGAGACACTTCCTATTACAAGAAAAGAATTTGATGAAAACAAAGATGATGCTTTTGAGCATGGTTTTGAAATGGGAAGATTAGATGTATTTGAAAAACAATTAAAAATTAAGTATGTAACATGGTCTGTTGGTTCTGTTAACAATAAAGAATGGACATTAGGTGATAAAAATCTAGATCATCCATTAGATCTCAACATAAATAAACCACTTAAAATTGTTTATAACTATCATTGGTATGAATTTGATAAGTCAACAAAAAAACTTGAATCATTTAATGAGGATTTACATGGTCGTGCAAAGAACAACACTTTTGGTGAAGTTTGGAAAGGTATTGATAGACTTTATGTAAAGCATGGTTTAGTAGGTACAGATCATAAATTTATAGAAAGTATAGATATTAAAGATAATGTTCTTAGATTTCATACAGGATCATAGGAGGTAACAGAATGAAACTTTATGAATTTATAGATCATGCAATACTTAATACTATTGGCATGACTAAATATAAAAATTATTACTTTGACGAAACTTCAAGTGATGCACTTGTTGACATTATTGAAGTAATAAAAGAATCATCTATCGGAGAGTTAGAACTCAAAGAAGAAGATGATTATGATGATCAGGAGGAAGATCAATGAAATTTGAAATAGGCAAAAAGTATTGGTATGAAATACCAACTAATCCTTCTTGGGCTGTTGTTTCAGAATGCAAAAAGTTAAGTACAGAACCTTATAGGTTATATAAAACTTTTGAAGTTATAAAAAGAACCAATCATTTTGTAATCTTAAAAAAGATTGGTTGTGATACCACTTTAAAAAGAAAAGTTAAAACCTATAAGGATATAGAAGAATGTTGTATTGCAGAAATTCATCATGCTTCTAGTTTTTTAGAAACCATTAAAGCAAATCGTTTTTGTAAGGAGGAAGACCAATGAACCAAAAAGACTCGCAAACACTAAAAATTTTCCAACTTGGGTTATCCAGGTTGGAACATTCTCAGCTCGAGGACTTGCTAGCTCATGTTCGACATACCGAAATGGAAGCAAGACCCGAAGATCAACTTAAATTTCTTGATTTAAATATCCTCAATGGTATCCTAGAAAAATTAAAAATTTTAGGATTCCAGGAGGGGGCAAAATCAGATGATTTTTTCTTCAACAACAACAATCCTTATTAAAGACTCGCACTATGCAAAAACGACAATTTAACATTCGTATTTCTGATGAATGTTATGAGCAGCTCGAAACATTAACCAAAAAATCATCAACCAATATTTGTCCCACTTGTGGAAGTGAGACAGAAATTGAATTTTCTAAATTTAAGGATATGAAACCGACAGGACTCGCAACCTTACTATTAGAGGAAGCGGTTCAAAAACTAACAAAAAAGGACTCGCAAGAGTCCTAATTTTTTGTCTATAAAAATTTTATTCTTCTTCTTCTCCCATTTCTAATAAATCTCCAATTTCATTCATAACTTTTTCTGTCGAACTATCCCACCGATCTCGTCCCCACCATAAGGAATCAATTAAATCAATTAATTTTTTTCCATCTTCATCACAATTAAATGTGCCTTTTTTGTTTGTTGATTTGATAAGCATTAATTTTCCTTCATATTAAAAATTTCTCCATTGCACCATTCGTACAATTCTTTTTCAATCAAATCTGGAGAATCTTCCAACCAATCTTCATTGCCTAGCAATAAATAATATTTGCTATTTAATGTCATCTCATAAAATCCACCATGCTTAAAGACTCGCACACATATAGTAGTTTTTTGAGATACTTCTCCCGAAGTATCCAACCATAAATACTCATCTCCTCCATTTATGCATTCTTTTGGAATGCCATGTTCTTCATGGATTTTTTTGTAGTTTTGTTTGATATAAGGAATATCCTCATAATCTTTTTTCCATTGTTCAAATGTGATTTTTTTCATTTTTAATGCACCATAGATATGTAATAACCATCTGCTTTGATGTAGTAATAATCATCCCAAGCATCTTGGTTATCTTTTTTTACTGAATTAAAACCGCAACCGCAGTAATAAATAATTGAAGCTTCAAGTACTCTTAAATCTTTTTTTAAGACTCTCGCTTGAATAGGATCTTTCCAATCTCCACTAGGAAATTTAATTAGATCAAAAGCTTGATCTAATTCTTTTTCCGTGAAGCCATCATAAATTTTTTTTGTCATTAATCTTTCCTCTTTGGTTTCCATTCAGGAATTTCGTAATCATAATTTGGCTCTACATTATCTGTAGGAATTTCGTAAGTTGCTAACTTCATATATAAAGGAATAAGTTCACAATTATATTCCATTTTGTCTTTTAGCATTTCTATTAATTCAAACAATTCTTCTGTAGTAAGTTTGATGTCATGCATTCGGGGAGTCCTCCTTTTTATTAAAAGCATCATCAACTAAAGTCCACATTCTTTCATAAGAACGTAATGTGTCTCTTTGAGTATCTGTTAAATGTTTTCCATTAATTGGTTCAAAACAATAAAGTAAATCTCCTATATCCATTTTTGGAAGATTTTCTTTTTCTAACCATGCATCATAAGAATCTGCCAAAATTGCAAATTCTTGAAGATCCCAAGTGCATCCATTTTCACTTCTGTATGAGCCAAATTTAAATCCATTTTGTAGATTAAATAATTCGCCATCGCACCAATTATATAAAGCACGTTTTACAACATTTACATCTTTGTCGTAAATATCTGATCTATCTAAAGTAACAAAATAAGTACCGTCTTTAAATTGTTCGATGTAACCACCTTGTCTAAAGATTAAGAGACTCGCTGTATCTTCGTGAGGATCAGTAATACAATGTCTATCCATAAAACTTTCTAGTTCGGGGAGGTTAGGAATTGTAAAAAAATCTTTTTCCCAAGATTC
>Ga0209232_1001043_pt1 | contig 15655 bp, 6 predicted proteins | sample ETNvirenome_2_60_FD_184066 | JGI IMG/M metagenome (GOLD analysis project Ga0209232, IMG submission 184066) | Marine viral communities from the Pacific Ocean - ETNP_2_60 (SPAdes) (version 2) | ecosystem: Environmental > Aquatic > Marine > Oceanic | place: Pacific Ocean | collected 2013-06-22
AGGAGGAGTCAATACGGCTATTGAGGCGTTCGGGGAAGGTGGAGCAGCCGAAGCATTAGGTCAAACTGTAGGGAAGGGGTTAATGGCTGGAATAGGCACTTTTATAAGCGGTCCGGGTATTCTGTTGGCAGGTGTTGCAATAGGTAAACTGGTAGCTAACTTAGCTAAATTTGCAGGAACAGCTTTTAAGGAATTTATGGGGCTTAACAAGGCCACCCAGTCTAGATTAGCTCTTCAACAGAGTATAACGGATCTTTTAATGAAAGAGCCCGAGTTGATTGCCAGAGTAGGAACCTCAGAAAAAGCAATACTTAATTTAGAAAAAGAAATACTCGCTACAATAGAAGCTCAAACTATAGCTCGTAGAAAGGCAGCGGAAATCGCTGGTCCAATAGCAAGCAGTCTTGACAGAAGGGGTGTTACCTCTGGTAGGAGGGGAGCTACGGCTCCAATGGGGGCTTTAGGCTTTAGGGGTTTACCGGGCAAAGCTGCTGGGTTTATTCCAAACTTTGCAAGTGCTGGTGGCGAAAGAGCAGCGGCGGCAGCGGGAGGATACAGGGCTGGAGCTATCCGCACTATGAATCAACCCGGGGCGGGAAGTATGATGTATAATTCCGCCGAAACAGTTAAACGTTTTCCGGGAATGACTCAATCAGCAATCATGCCACCTCAAAACAGTCCTGCTGGAGCTGGTTATAAATCAGCTTTCGGCGCTGCACATGGTTTCAATCCTTATGCTGCCGCAGGATTTGTTCCGAACTTCAGAATAGGAGCTTCTTCACCTTTCGCTGTAAGAAGTAAAAAGGCAGGCATGGGCGGAAAAGAAGCTACGTACACTATTCCGGCTGGTGACATAGGGGTTCTTTTAGGTTATGACGAAAAAGGAACTACTAAATTTGATGGAGCAGCAGACGCTAAGAGTTTAACGGGTCTAAAAAAGACAAAAATAGGACAACAACTCGCAAAAGATGGAGCTAGAATTGTTTTACGAGGTATAAGAGCGAAGAGCTTTCAGAGTCCAACATCAGATAGTACAGCTGAACAATTGTTTTCAAGAGATATAGATAGAAACATAAGTAAAGGTATGCAAGGGCTTTCAAATACCATGATGAAAAAGATGGGTATAGAAGGTTCGCCGGGGAGAATGGGACAACTTGAGCCCGGAGTAGAGGGGGGTATTTTTGAAGAAGCTATGAGAATGTCAATGAAAGCTGCTCAGGCAATTCCGGGAGCTGCATTCGACTTCGAGGCCGGAGCTAAGCCAAGTAACGCTATGTCTAAAATTTTTGGCGTCCCAATTACCCGTATTGACGCTAAGAGAAGGTTAGCTTCCGCTAAAGGTGGGGAGATGCCTAAAAAATATTTCAATGACCCTCAAACTAGTAAAACTGGAGTAAGTATATTAACACAATTAGCTGCAGGAAAGTTAGGCCAAAACACTGGTAAAGGAAGAGCTTTAGGTTTTGTTCCTAACTTCTCTCCATTAACTTCCGCTATTGGAAGAGAAGTCTCGGCTGGGGTTCCTGCTTCAGCTATTAGAGTTGGAAGCAGCCCAGCTTTACGTTCTTCAGGTAACCCTAATGGAATAGGAGTTTATAATACTAACCACGAACCGGGTGGATTAAATCAAGGTATAGGGCGTTCGAGAGCCATGGGAATTAATCCTAAGACACATGGTGCTGCTGGAGGTTTCGTTCCGAATTTTAGTACTTTTACAGGGTTACCGGGCGAAATGAAAGCTGCTAAAGATCAAAAAAGTGCAGCTGATGAAAATAAGAAGTCTAGTAAGAAGATGGGGATGTCAGCTGATAAGATGATGATGGCATCAATTGCGCTTAGTATGGTGTCGGGTGGTGTAGGTTCAGCATTTGGGGAAAAGGGTCAAGCTGCAGTGGGCGGTTTATCCACTATACTAAGTTCTGCGATGATGGGAGGCTCAATGGCTGGTCCATTGGGAGCTTTAGGTGGTGCAGCTGTGGGAGCTCTTGTGTCCGCTGGTGATATAAAAACTATGTTAGGTTTTAATGATGCGGAGATTGCTGCGGAAGAAATGAAAAAAACTGCTTCTGAACTAAAAGAGTCTTTTACCCAGCTTAAAGCTGCTTTTGATATATTAGGTGATTTTGACTCAGCTACCCCCAAGCAAAGAATCGAAGCTTTAAAAGGTATTGATGAAGCTATTAGAGATATTGAAGCAGTTAAGCCTAATAACCCTGCTGCTAGAGAGTTAATAGAAGGCAAAGGCGGAGTTAGGAAGCAGTTAAATATAAACAAAATAATGACAAGCGGAGGGACCGAGGGTCTCCCCGCGGGAGGTGTTAGCGAGTTAAATAAACAAATAGCAATAATAGCAATGCAGGTCCAAGCTGCTAACTCAAGAAAAGCCCTTAAGGAACAGATCTCAGACCTAGCTGGAGATTACACGGACCCCGGAAATAAAGACTTTAGGAAATTTAAGGATGCTTACTTTACTCCTGATGTTCAAGACAGATTACTAGGAGTGAAGTCTCGACAAAAGAATCGAGGTTTTGCTGATGCTCAGGGCGCCCCAATAACGACAAAAAGTGGTATTGAGATTCTCGAAAGGGTTAAGGCACTCGTAACACCTTTAGGAGCGGGAGAAATGTATCGTAGTGATATGGATGTATTCTCAGGTGGCGGGACTGGAGATGCTCTCCCGGGTGAATCGGGTGCAATGGTTACATCAGCTTTCGAAAAATTAGATTTTTCTGACACGATACAAGCAGCTGAAGAATTTGCCGATCTATTAAACGAGGCTAAGTTTCCAGCTTTAAGTAAAGAGCTTAGTGATGCAGCGTTTGATGCTAGGCAGTCAGGGGTTACATTCGAAGAGCGGCAGCAACGAGGATTTAGTGCGGCAGCGGGAGCCGGGTTGCAAAGGCTTTTGTTTGATATTTTTAATGATCCAAAATTAGCGGGTTTGTCTAATGCAAGAGCTGTAGGTAGGGCAACTGCTAGACCGGGAGAAGCAGGAACTTCAATGCTGACTACTGGTGAATTAGAGTTCTTAAAACGTGGAGTTAGGCGAAATTTAATGGAGACGTCAATAGGAGGCGGGATTAGATCAAGAAGTCTACAAGGAGATCTTAACGCAGAGATGGCTCTTAAGGCAACAAACTTGAATAATATGGGGAGAATGTCGGGGATAACTATGGCAGGGGACCAGCTAATTACCCGTAAAGGTGCATTAGCTAGTGAAGCAGCCGAAGACAAAGCTGATAAAGCAACAAGAGCCTTACAAATTAAAGCCGAAGAGAAACTAAATACAGATGAGATAAAAATGCGCGAAGCATTAATAGGTACTCTAGATAAGCAGTTAGGGACTAACGATGCTCAAGCCGAACTTTTATTTCAACTTCATGAGAAGTATAAAAATGTATCCGAAGAGGACATTATACAAAGACAGAGAGTTTTGGATGACATGCAAAAAGGATCGGCTGGGCTTACCACTACTGAAGAGGCTGAACAAAAGTTTTTAGAGAACTTGCGTAATGTTAGAGTAAAGAGTGAGATGGAGACAGATGCGGCAATAAAAGAAGTAAATAAGGCTCGGGACTCAGAAAAAGCTAATATAGAATTAAATACAAAAGCTCTAATAGAGCAGCGTAAAGAAATGGAGAAATTTCAAGGTTCAGTACAAGCTTTTAACATTCGCAGCCAAGCGAGAAAAGATGCTAATACAGCTGCAGGTTTACGTAAAATGGCTTCGGAGCAAGGTATATACGGAATTGGTGCAAAGGAAATAGCTGACGCAGATAAGGCCGCAAGAAGATCGGCAATTAGGGAGCGTGGGGCTTCTGCTGCGAATCCCGGAGCAGCTTTTCGTGAAGCATTTGCTTACGATGATATTGCAGCAGTTCATGAATTTGAAGAAGGCGTTGTTAATGTAGCGGAAACTATGCAAAGCTCTTTTGCGAACGCTTTTAAATCTATAGCTAGTGGGGCTGCTTCAGCTCAAGAGGCTTTTGCAGGTATGGCTCAAGGAATATTAGATTCAATATCTCAAATGTCTTTTGATATGGCATCAAAGATGATGTTTAGCTCTATGGGTTTTGCACGAGGAGGATTAGTTAAAGGTTATCAATCCGGAGGATTAGTAACTGGCGGTTCTGGTAATAAAGATGATGTATTAACAAAAATGCAAGGCGGCGAATTCGTGATCCGTAAGTCTGCCGTTAACAAATTAGGCGTAGGTACTTTAAATGCTATGAATGGAATACCGGGTTACGCTAGCGGTGGTAAAGCTCCCGGCATGGGGAAAATGTTAGCTATAGGCGCAGGAGCTGCAGCTTTAGGTGGAGTGCTTAGAGGTGGTGGACAATCTGCAGGGCCTAAACCTTTGCCTTCTCAAGATTATGGTTTCGGCCGTAGCAAGTATGGCTTCTTAGGTGGTCCAGATCCAGACGCTCGCGGCGCAGACAGAATGGGTGGTGGAGGAGGTTCTGCATCCGTCTCATTAAATAAAGCTTTTGTTTATTACCGCCGTGACCCTAAAACTGGCGCTCTAATTAGTGAAGCAGCTAGACCAACTGAAGGAAGATTTGAAGTAAGTGATAGATTATCTTTACTTGGTAGATTGGGTGAAGATGATCCACAAACTGCTCGTATGTTCGAGAAAGAGCAGAGGATGTCTAAGTATCAAGACTATTTAGCTACAGAAACTCAAAGAAGAAAAGACGCAGTAGATGCAGTTAAAAGAAAGAAGCGTGGAAACTTAATTCAGGCTTACGCAAGTGCAGCTATGTTAATTGGCGGCGCGAAGTTTATGACAGGAAGTACCCCTGATAATTCAACTGCTGGCTTAGCAAAGAAAATAGGGTTCGAACTTGCTGAAGGTGGATCTACTGGAAATGGAGGTTTAGCTCGAGTAATGGGCGGCGAATATATCATGAGCCCTTCTGCTGTACGTACTCATGGAGTAGGTGTCATGTCTGAATTAAACCGCGGCAACCTACCGGGTTACGCAGCTGGCGGATTAGTAGGAAACCAAGGAGGAGCTGCAGGCACTTCAGCAGGAGGTATCGGCGATACTACAAACAACGTAAAAATAAATATCAACGTTGATAAGAGCGGCGGCACTGAAGCGACCGCAGAGTCAACAGAGAAGAAGGCTTCCGGCGACGAAAGAGATGACATGCAAGAAACAGAGAAGAACAAAGAGTTAGGAAAGATTCTTCAAGGAGTTGTTCTGCAGGAAATCGTCAAACAACAACGTCCCGGTGGACTACTACAACAAACAGGACAAAAGACCTCGCGTTAATAGTTCATATTTTCCATACGGGTAATTCTCTTATCCATATCATGTAGCTTTTTATCAATAATAGCTACAGCTTCATTATATGAAGTTTGAGGATCAATACTATTAGGGGGTAAAAGGGGTATACCGTTAACAGGAGAGTAATCGAAAGTCACTTGACAAATCTCAGTCTCAAATGATTCTGAATCGTAAGGCTTATTTAAGAAGATCACTTGTTTGGAGACTATAAATTCGCCTTCGGTTATTCCTCGCGGTAACGGGTAAGAAAGTTTTAGTTTGCTTTCGATAGGAGATACGTTAACCGATACAAAGTCTCTTTCAATAATGGAAACTTCTGAAGAGATGTCATACTCGACATTCAGTTTTATTTTTTTACCGTTTTCCTCGAGCGCTTCTATGGGATTTTGAGGAGGATGTATGTAAAGGCCCGGTCTGGTTATTTCTATTTTATCTATACTACCGTCTTCCTTAACTTTAGTGATTCGGAACTCTGTATATTCGCCAGTTACGTTCCCGCTTGAACTGGAAGGATTGCCTCCTTGTGCATAAAAAAGTTCTCCTACAGAATGTTTATAAGAGCTTTCCTCAATGGAGTTGATGTTAATAGCTTCATATTCATTAAAAGATATTCGTGCTTTGTCGCCTTTTGCTAATTTGAATTGGTAATTTCCTTTTATAGTTAAAGTTTCGCCGGAATAATCAAATTTTCTTTTGATGTTAATATCTTCAGTACTTTCAGTTCTGTAAAATATATCGTTACCGCCGAGTTTAATGAATGCTCCGTTTCTAATCGCGACTTGTTTATCTGATTTTATGTAGAGTTTATTTGATCCTTTTTCTAAAGAAGCTTCAAATATTTCAGGTTTCATTACTATATTTTACTCGTTAGTCTCTAGAATTCCAAACTGAACTTGTATTTCCACTGGGTAAGGGCGCCATTCAGACATATCCCATTCAGTACTAATACTTATGCTATTATTTGTTAATATAGCATTGCCAAAAATCGGATGGTTTATTCCGTCTGTTAGCTCCACGTAGTCTTCACTTTTCCACACAGCTCCCATTCTGGATCGTTTGACAGATCCGTTTATCCAGCTAGAACATTTTTCAGGGTCAAGCGCTAATCCATCTATTACTATGTTAAATTGTTGAGTTCCCGGGCCAAAGTATTTTCCATCTTTATCAAACTCATTAAAACTGATGTTGAATATTTCTAGTTTAGGGTTAAAAAGATTTTTAGCTACAAATTTTAATGGTATTGTATTGGTCTCGGGATTCATTTTATTAGCTTCAGACATGGGTACCCTGATCAAGCCTTCGCCTCGGCTTCCCCCTTGTCTATGTGAGTAAGGCCCGGGCCAGCCATATGCTTGATGCCTACTGCCATTTCCAACACTTTTTCCTATACCATAAGTTTTCATAGCATTGTAGGATAGCCCTGTCGCTTTTCGCAACGCAGCCCCATTGGGATAATTTACTCCGTCTATCGTGGCTGAACCATCGTCTGTGTTCCATGTCCAATTAGTAAGTTCATAAGGCCTTAGCGTTAATTCTCCCCAAGCTCTGAATGCTAAAGCTTCATCATCAGCCCCCATTAAGCTACTTTCATTTACAAAAACACTGTTTCCGGGACTAGAAATAAATGATTGTTGGTAATCTGCCTTATCTATAACTTCATCTTGAGTTTGGCCTTCAGCCGCAGGATACATAGTATCTGAACTTACTGAAGTAGAATAATTAATTCCTTCTAAACGATAAATTAATGGAGTTTTGTACCCCGCGCTTTCATGGTATTTAGGAGTGACTCCGTCAGATTCGAAAGCAGAAGTTTTATGTAACTCATCAAAATAACCTAAAGTTATTTGCATGTTTTCTATGAGATGATGACTGATATCAGGGAAAGGTATTTTAAGATTAGAAAGGTTATCTGAATCATTGAGCATGTAGTAACCTCTATTTACAGTTTTGCAAAAATCTGTATTTGTATCTCCGAGTTGAACTATCCCCCCAAAAGCATTCTTGTTACCGTCTCCGTCTGTTTCTATTTCGAAAACAATACCCGTATTAGAAGGATTACTTAGGTCCTCTAGTTTTAGATTAAATTCAGGAGCCTTTTTTGGAGTACGAGGAATGCTAGTAGCCGTTATGTCAGTACTATCGCTAAAGACTACCTGATTGTTACCAGTAGTATAATAGTAAACCAACCCTGCCGCATTATTAAACATCTCTTCGAGTTCAATGTCAGTTGATATTGTTTGGCCGTCAGCACTTTGGGCGTGGTTTATATTCAACTCTAACATTCCGTTTGGATAGACATAAGTCTCAGCTAAATAAGGGAACTCTCGGTTGTAAGCTGTTTGAGGAGATATGTAACGAGTCTTAAGAGGGAAGCCAGTTATTTGAGCGAAAAATAGTCCACTTGGGGCATCTATACTGACTCCTAAAATATCATAGTTAGGGGAAGTATTTCCCCAAGTTTCTTCGTAACCATTTGCGCCCTTAAATAAAGTGTTGGAAAACACCCTGTTTCCGGCGCTAGTGTGCCCTTGTCCATCGTGCGCTTCTACCACAAGGTCAAATTTTCTACGAGGAAAACGATCTGGTTGATTTAAGATATTAAATCCACTCCCACTAACAGATAGCCATTCAGCTCCGGCCGCATCTTTTTGATTATCCGTCATTGTACCCCAACCATCAATAGCTGAATTTCCTTTCCACCCAGTTACGGTGCCATCGTATCTATATCCCGTAACAGAGTTAGGGTTATTATATAGCTGCTGAAGCACGAAGTTAGGGTTAGCTGCGGGAGTGTTGTAACCTGTTATTTCAATAAATACATTTTCCGAAGGGACATTACTAGAGCTTGGTTCACGTACAGTTATCCTGTATTCTAGAATATCTTCAGGAAAAGGTATCGAAAAGTTTTGCGCCTCGTTATCCCATATACCTTGGAAAGAACTCTGCCATTCAAAACCGGGCTCGGCGGACTCTATCCCTGAAGGCGTATAAGATATACTGCCGTCAGCTGCGGGTTGATGAGTAATACCTTCGGTAGCTAAATTTGTTAAAGATACTGTCCCTACTAAACTTGACAGACCTATGTTAATGTCACTAACAGTTATCTTTTTTAACATTCCGTAAGAAGGAGTGTTAGTCTCTGATACGGCGAAAACAGAAACATAATAGTCAGTATTTTCTTCTATCAAGAATTCGGTATGGACTGTCTTAAATGCATCGGTCACAACCCCATCATCATCTACCGGATCAAATTTTTCCACGTGATCCTTGTCGGTATAGTGGATTATTTGGGTATTTATATTATCCTTATAATTGTAGTATTCGGTAGGAGGTATGACGTAAGTCTCGACTTGATTAAGACTTCCTAAGTGGGGGAGGGGATTTCCAGTACTTTGTATCCCAATTACATAATTTATATCGAAAGGAGCCTCTTCTTCTTTTACTATTTGAAAATTGTATCCGCCATCTACGTCTGAATCCTTAAGGATGGCCACTGAATAACCCGCTTGAGGTAGTGTTATCTCTATAGTGTTATAAGATACTTCATCTCCCCCTATCGCGGTAGAGTAGGCGTTTCCTTTAACTACTCCCAAAGCAGTTAAAGGGTAATAAAATTTGTGTTGAGATGCATTGTTGGCATCTCCCGTAGCGAAAACGGGTTGTTTTGTGGCCTGTGAAGAAGTCAAGTTAGCTGAATTATATATTTCGTCATATTTTCCTGTAGAATAAGCTAAAGCAGAAATGTCATAAGTTCCCTCATTCTCCGCGATATTCACTACTTTGTAGTTAGAGTAGCTCCCGCTAATAACTTCGGCATCATTTGGGTCGTTTGGCTCAATACTCCATATTAGATTTTCTCCGGAAAAACATCCTCCAGAATAGGAAGCGCTTGTTACTTCTGATGGTAAAAGAGGGGGGACATTATTACCTGCTGTTTGGACACCTGTGTTCGTGTAGCCAGTTATAACATAATTATCAAAATCGAGTTTATTGCCAGTCCCGCCGAAAGCTGTCCCGGTATTGAAATATATTTGAGTACACACACCACTTAAGTCGGATCTATAGTCTCCTGTTATAGCGTTGGCATGAGCGCCACTAAACAGCAAGTTTTGGATTTGTGGTCTTCTAATTTCATTCGCATCTCCTGTGTTGGTATTGTAAGTAGGAGTCAATAAAGAAAATCTATAAAGGGTGTTACTCGTAAAGTTTAAAGCTTGATCAAGTATTATACTGTTAAAATTATTAGCTATTACAGGAGTTACGACAGCTGCATTTGCAATAGTATAGTTAGGAACTAGGGGTCTAACAGCGTTCGTTCTTCCGCTATATTTTAAAGAGGTTCTGAAGTTGTCGTAAATTTGGATGACATCCCCCGGCATTATGTAAGCCCCTTCTTGACCGGCAGAAAAACTTACAGTTTCCGTTTCTTGGGCTTCACTCGATAATATCCATTGAGCAAAACGCCTTGCTTGGCCACGGCTTGTGGTGCCCAAGGCTGTAGTTTCTATTTCTCTTATGCCGTATCTTCTGACGCTTTCTTCATTCTCTAAGTATTCAATAGCTGGTTGAAATAGGTTTTTCTTGTCGTTATATCTAACCACAGCCACGCTATGTCGAGCTGTTTTTGAAGAGCTTGAATAAGTGAAATTACCGTCTAGTACATTGGAATTGTTAAATTGATAAACGGCATCTTTATACTTGTCTTGGACTGCGAATACATTTCCGTTTGCGTAATAAGCAATACCTAAAAATATAGAAGTTAAATCATTTAAAACTTTAAAAGCGTCTTCACGAGTAGTTATAATATAATTAATAGTAAATCGAGGCTCCAATCCTCCATAAGTATCAGGAACCAGCACGTCACAATATTGAGCAATTTCATAAAGTGTCCATTTATCTATCCTGTCTTCCTCTATGTATTCTCCCAAACCATAACGAGGATTGGTCATTAAATCGTAAAAACACCAAGCAGGGTTGTCTGTCCATTCTCTTACATACTCGCCTTCTCTGAGAGCGGGGACTGAGTCGTCATCTGTTCTTTTAAATTCTCCATCCCAACTCACTGCTGTTCCCGTATTATTCCGTTTCCACGTCATCTCGCTCGTGCTATACACTACTTGTTCGCATCCTGTTCTGTTTGCTATGTTCGTATCAGAGCTGTTTCCGTAAGTTTTTAATATAGGATTGTAGTTGTTGGGAACTTTTACTTTGATTAGCCGTGTATCATAAGCTCGTGCTGGTATACGACCAAAAGATCTTGCGTCAAATTGAGAATAAACCATCGCCGAATAAGGATAACGTAAAGTTGTTCCGTAGATTTCAACAATAGAATCTACAAAACTCATATTCTTTAAAAATGAAGTCAGGGATTCAGGAGTAACGCGAACTATTCTAATCTTCCAGCCTTCAAATCCTGTAGTCTCTTTATAATTGAATGAAGAAACATCTATAACAGTTTTTCTTATGTATATATCATCGACCTTACCTAAAACAGTCTCTTTAATTGGCCCGAGCCATTTGCCATCCCCTGTAGTATCTCGTGGAGTAACTACATCCGCCCCCGACGTTGTGGTAGACTGCTCAAACCTGACATCAAAAATAGGTTGGTAGTAAATATTGTATTCAATAGTCCGAGCTTTAGTGTCTCCAAAACCAGTAGAAGCTTTTCTACATTTTTTTAGCTCGCTAGTTTTCTTGTAAGTTTTGGGGCCAGATTGAATACTTTCAAATAAAGCTTGTACTTTTATGTTAACCTCTATTTTGGATAACTCTTTATTTAGGACTGTATATGTTTTTGAGTATTTGTCTATTGTTACTCCCGCTTTTAAAGCGGCAGGTTTTGTATCTGTAGGAGTTGCATCTCCTCCTTGGATTTCTGGTCCGTAAAGCCTTTCTCCTATCTGCCTCGAAACACTTAAGTCTAAGAAGTCACTAGAGCTAACTCCCGCGTAAGTGGTCATCTCACTGTTTAGAGACGGAATATTCCCTACCGCGGACCCGTTAACTGTTTCAACGTTAATAGCGGGAAAATTGTAAAACCCTCCTTCGTCAACAAGAGCTACGTCATTCCAATATATAGATTGAAGAAAGCCAAGGTCATAGTTGCCTAGTGAGTCGTCTCCTGTAGCTTGATAATTTTTGAAGACTACTTGTTGGTAGCCCGTCACATTAGCTTCACCTCTATAAGTGTAATTGCCGCTTACTATCCCTTCAGTTTCGCCTTCACTTATTAAATCTACTGTCTCTGCGAAGCCGCGAGATACAACATAGTTATCGCCAACTTTTACTGCTGATAAATCAGTTACTACTGGACGTGCTTCTTTTTGTTTTTTCTTACTTCCCATTTTTTAACCTTGAGTTCCCCAAGTATTAACTTGTGTTTTAAGCAGGTTCCCTGCGTTGGGTATATTGTATAACAACCCGTATTTAGTTTCACCCCATGTATCTTTCGGTGCAATTTCTGCAGAAGCATCAACAACATCACTCGCAGATTGAACGACGTGGCTTCCCACTAAAAGTCTTCCATATCCAACAAATACAGGGCCGCCTTCTTTGATTGTATTTTCTGGCCCATTAAAAAGATAAGCCTTCGCTCCTCCTCTTTCTATTTCGTTAAAATCCCCAAATTCTGGCATTGGAGTCAGTAGATTAGTTATACCTGCGGCAACTAACCCTATACCGCCTAAAACTAACGCTGTTCCCATTGCTCCTCCGGCCCCCATGGATGTTACCCCCATTAAGCCCCAGCCTCCAACAGCGATTAAAGCAACTCCTATTATAATAGTAAGTATAGACATGAAGTCATCTGATCCTTCTATTACTGGTACTATATCTATTGTTTTTATACTACTACTAGACATTGCGAGCTCGGAAGACTTTAAACCTTCTATAGTATTGGGGTCTTTACCTTCTTCTATTTGAAAATCTTTTTTATTGATAAGAACGCGATACTTTATATTTTTTTTATCATTTTTTAATAAGGATTTATAAAGTTTTTTAGAGTTGCACTCTACTCCTCTTACAGCTTGTCCAACATTTTTGGCGGCCAAACTCCATTCGGATTGACCTAGTTGCTCTGCGAGAATTCCGTGAACTTTTATATTAACTAAATTGCTCATGTCTATATATTTTACAAATGGTTTTGGTTAGAGATTTATTCAAAGGTTCAATGCATAAATACTTGTTTCGCGGGTGATGCATAATGTTCCCATCTCCTAAGTATACTGCGACGTGATTAGCTCCCTTTCCTCTCACAAACTCAAATACTATTACATCGTGCTTCTGCAGCTCGCTAGATGGGGCAAGTTCTACAATCGGCAAATCAGGGTTGTTTTTATTCAAGTTGAATAACTCCTGTATCAGTTCAGGGTTTTTCTTATGCCAATCATCTCCCAGCCTGTTTTCACCTGAAAGATTTACTCCTAAATTTTTGTAATACTCTTTTATAACCGTATAGCAGTCGGACTCTCCTATCTTGAATATGCGGTCATAAAGAAAAGTCTTACTCTTCTTAGGGTCAAAAAAGCTAAAAGAATCTTTTTTAGAGCAATAAAGTATGAATGGCAATTTGTGAGACTTACTGTTAAGCATATCATTGGGAGAAAACTGGTCGTTGGCAGAGTTGTGAGAATGATAAATTGCCTTTACGGTTCCTTCGTCTGAAGCCAAAACGTAGTCTAGGGGCCTAATCGAAAAGTGTTTATCCGATCCCTCTGATACGTTAACACAGCGGAATGTTTTTAACTCCTGCTCTTTTTCTAATACAATGCCACAGCACTCTTTGGATTCATCCTCTAAAGCGTGACTCTTAATAGATTTTTTTATGTAATCTTTTAAAATCATTGTTGTCTGGACATTTTATTAGCAGCTGGAAAACCTCCATATGGGAGTTCTCCTTTTTTGATTGGGCATCCTACGCCGGGCTTTACTTTGCCTGTTGTCCCTATCCCCCATCTCATTCTGCAGCCAGTAAGAGATTTAGAACATTCGTCAGCTATCCAAAAATCAGTGTTGGGTGGAACTTTTCCTGTATTAGGGAATTTAGGGTCGTCTCCGCTTAGTATAATATTTCCAGACGCATCCTGCATGGGGCCTTTAGATACAAAATAATATTTTATATTTTCTTTTAGTAGGTAACAGAAGTCGCCTCTTTCATAAGTTTTAGTGGTGTCCCAGAGCCCTAAATCAGCGCCTAGGGCAATAGCTGGCCCATCTCCTCCTAGTAAGGTGGATATTCTTTCGTTTTTATCATTAGCGACGGGGAAAGCTTGTTGGGGCAATCCAGTAGCAGCTGAACCTGTAAGATTTGCGGGGGTTCCCGGTAGGCTGGCTAATTCTGCTTTCTCTAACAAAGGAACTACAGTTTTTTCTTCTGCGGTTCCCGGATTTAACACGTCACTTTTGCCGTCTTGATACCAACATCCTAATCCTCGATATTGCCAAACGCATTTGTCGGCAAGGATGAGCCTTTTTGGGAGCTTAGTTCCTTCTAAATCTAAGACTGACGAAAGTTCATAAGTTAAGACTGTTTTATTTTCGGTGTCTTTCCTTTCTATAAAGTAAACATCTTTAGGAAGTTCAGCATAAGGATCGGGCTCAAAACCTTGAGGGAGAGATGAGGCCGCTTTAGTAGAGCCAGCAGAAGCTCCTAAAAAGTTCCTTCTGTCTAAATATTTAGCAAAAGTCCTGCGACGAGTAACTTTAGCTCCAATTATATCTCCAAATTTTCTTATTTCGTTTCTGAGTAAAGCTAATTGGTCTATGCCGGTTTTTGATTGGCTTGCCAAAGTCAAGTTGGGTCTAGGGAGTGTTCCCTTGGTTGTGGCCTCGAACCCTTCGGCAATAATAGGGGCTGGGTAGTACTGCTTTCCTTGCCAAATAATATAAGAGTTAAATACTTTTATATTGTTGTGAAACCTTAATATGCCGTCGTTTATATCGCCGGGGAATCCAACTTGAATTGCGCTTTCACCTAAAGTAATCTCTTTAGTCTCCAGTAATTTGTTCAAGTCTATTTCAAACATGGTGACCATCGCGGAAGGGGTCAAGTTTGTGAGCTCAAAATTTAAAGACTTTATAGAAGATTTGGCTCTTTCTGCGTCTACTGTACTATAATCTGCCATTTTAATTGTTAGTTTCTACAAACTGAGTTTTTACGGAGTAATTATTGTGAAAAGCAAAATTACTATTGAAAGAAGGACATACGAACCTTTTAGTATAACCTGAATCTGCGTAAATCTCAGGTAAATTTTTCACAGCAAAGCTTTCTGCGCCTTTCCGAGTTCTAAGAAAATGTATTATGGCTCGAGTTTCATTTTCGCTTCTCATGTCAAAAGAAACATCTAAAGTGATTAAACCTACATAAATACCATCTGGTATTCTTTGTTCGTACCCATTACCGAAGACTACAGAGTTGACTCGAGGATTATGAGCGGCCGACAGATTGTAGGAAGGAGTCCATAGAAAATTAGGGATAGATTCGCCATTTTGAGCGTTTACATAGCCTCCCCAGTATTGGGTAGCGGTGATTGCTTGCCCAGCTGGGACATCTTCCAAGGCGTAATAATATTTAATTTCTTTCGGTATTCCGCTGTCTCCGATGTTAGATTTAACGAAAACAATGGAATTTTTCAAGTAGGTCTTACTTGAATTGTGGACTGGAACGTCATATATACTATTTGCCATTTCTCCTTATTCCTTTATTTATTATATTACACATAAAAAAGAGTGTAAAATAAAGATAAGGTAATGTTAGGAAGAATTACAAGAGAGGCAGAAAGTATCACTATCAACGGTAGCGGGATACAAGGAGTTCAGTCTATTTCAGCTTCGTACGATTCGGTAGCGGCTCCGTTAAGGAATTTAGGGATAAATAGCATACAATTTGCTCCTGAAGGCCCTCAATCCGCCAGTTTAAGCATTAATTCGCTTTTTACTCACACCGCTTCTCCAAGCGCGCCAGTTACTTCAGTGGATGTCCTCCAGAATTTCACGGGTGACATAGCTTTTAGTGGTATAGTTGAACACGGGGAGAAAAATTTCATTTTTACAGAAGGTTATTTAGATTCCTATTCCGCCGCTTGCTCAATAGGAGAAATCCCCCAGATTTCTACATCGGCTACTATTTATGGAGAGTTTGGTACAGGAGTATTAGAAAATGTTCCCACTGATTCGTATCCCACAACACTAAATATACCAAGCTATAGTTCAATGGAGATTAATTTAGATACTTTTAAAACTAACCGAGTGACCAACTTTAGCGTAAGTATTACTACTCCAAGAATTCCGTTATACGCTTTAGGGCAGGCTACTCCTACTGGGGTAATAGCGGGCAACCCCGTTAGGGTTGACGTGAACTTT
>Ga0209232_1001045_pt1 | contig 15650 bp, 3 predicted proteins | sample ETNvirenome_2_60_FD_184066 | JGI IMG/M metagenome (GOLD analysis project Ga0209232, IMG submission 184066) | Marine viral communities from the Pacific Ocean - ETNP_2_60 (SPAdes) (version 2) | ecosystem: Environmental > Aquatic > Marine > Oceanic | place: Pacific Ocean | collected 2013-06-22
CACGATTACGTATAAACGAATAATTAAGTAGATACTCCCAACCATTAGCATTACCAATAGTAACGTTATCTGCAACGGCTTTTTCAGTACCGTAATACCATGTTTTAACTTTGTATTCATAATCAAATCTTGCTATTTTTCGGATTCCGAAAGTTATATTATAATCATAAGGATGAATCTGTGTAACATTTTCATAACCTTTATCAATCGCTATATAATCCTCTCTTTCAGAAAAAGGCGTGCTCATTGACGAAGACGTATACACAGTGGAATACTTAAAAAAGTCTTTTATTTGCGCTTCAGACACAAAAAAGAACAATAAAAATATAGTTATTAAATTTCTCATTTTACAAATATAACGTTTTTTATTCATTTCCAGGATACATAAAGTCAATATATTTTTCAGCAATTTCCATTATTTTCTCTTTACTCAGGTCTCCATTTTCATCTAATTCTTTTTGTATCTCTTCCCAAGGGGCTATGTAATGAATTTTGTTTAAACTGATTCCTCCCATTAAAGAAACTTTTCCATTTAACCACATTTCCTCATATTTCCTATCTTTTAAAATAGCAGCCTGAACATCTAGAACGTATCTTTCTTGTATATCTAAATCTTTTCTATAAATTTCCCACCCATATTCGTTTAGTGAGTAAAAAGTTTTTTCAAATGTTTTTGAGCCTTTTTTACCAGTAAATAAATTACAAATAGTAGCTTGTCTCATTAACTCTTCTTGCCTGATTGGGTCGACTGAGTTTATTAAAGCGTAAAATTTTTCCGCAGCTTCAATAGCAAGGTCCCCGCCAGATTCTTTCATGTCTTTTATATCTCTTACATCATAAGTAATTCCAGAAACAATTAACTCTGCCTCTTCTTTAGAGTCCTTTATAACACGATTCATTGTTTTTGTTAAAGTTTCATTATCTATGCCGTCAACCTCCTTATATCTGCTAATAAAATAATTTTCTAGCTGCAATCTTTTTTCTTTTAAAATTTCTTCAAATTCATCTACATCTAGAGTTCTTGGGTCATCTTTAAATCCAGGTTTACCCTTTTGTTCATAAACATTTATATACTCATCTGTAAGGTATCTAATAGTTTTGTTTTCTAATTCTTTAACAGTGTTTCTTGTTTTTGTTTGTTCATCTATTTTTGTAAGCCATTCGCTTGTTATTTCACTTGGCTCTATACTCATGTCAACACTACCAACAAGCCTATTGTAAGACTTTTGACCGAGAGCCTCTAAAAGTCCCATCATTACCTGCTTATCTACTTCATATTTAAGTTCGTTTGCGTTTGGTTGGTCAAAAAACTCATTGTAGCCAAACTGTAAGCCTTCAAATATACTACCCTTAACACCAAAAGCTTCTAGCATATATTGTAATCTTGCTGGAGATATTGCATTCCCAGTAATCGACTCTAAGTTTTCTGCTAAATCTTGCATCATAGGGTTTGTGGCGTTATAAGAACCAGGCATATTAAATTCTATTGAGACATCCGCATCATGTTCTTGCTCGTCTTTGTAATAAATTCTTCTATGTCTAAAAGAATCCCAGTTATCATTATAACCTCTAAGCCCTTTAATCACAGGTATATCATAAAACATTTCAAAATTTAATAAATCAAGACCACCCCCAAATGGAGTGCCAGTTTGCACAGCTTTTTGCAATAACGACTTATTTTCTTCACTTACAAATACACCATAATCTCCCTGAGTAACATAATTTGTGCCTGTAAAAGCCTCAGCTATATACCCCTCAATCATAGCAGAAAAGCCTAATTGAGAATGTTCTTTTGCTAATTTTATATAGGCTTGATTTCCAGCCTCGTCTTTATATGGTAAAAAGAAAACATGATTGTTCACAAACTCATAAGGCCTTGTTCTCCATAATTGTTCCATTTCTTCAGGGTATGTTTGCCAATTATACATTTGTAAACCACCAACATAAGTAGCAAACTGACTGTATTTATAAGCAGTTTGCTTAGGGTTTTTAAGCATGTTTTTGGAAAAAACTCTAAAGCCCTGAACACTTGCGTTTGTGTAAGGTATAAAAGAATCTAAGAATTTTGTAATAGTACCACCTTGACTAAAGTCAATATTATTCCTAGCATCTTTGGCAGAGTCAAATTTAATCTTCTCTAAATCTTTTTCGTTAGGCTTTCTTTTAAAGTCCGCCTCAAATTGTTTTGTTCTATTTGCAATTTGTCTTTGATATGTAGCTAGCCTTGTTAATAACTCACTAGATTCTCCAAGGTAAGTTAGTATATCAAATGTTTTTTTATTGGTGTTTGAAAGAGTTCTATCCACCTCGAACAACCAATTATTATTTTTTTTCATTTTTTGATACCACCCATAACTTAAAAACGGGCTTTCTTCAGTACCTACTCTTCTACCTTCTAAAGATAAGAAATCCATAGCCCCGCCATGTTTGTAAAAATCTTGTACCAATGGATTTTTAGATTTGTTAAATGAAAATGCGGCACTAGAAACTGCATTAATATCTCCAGTGTATTGTCTAATTGCCTTAGGAATATGAGGGGAGTAAATATTTCTGTTAAATAATATATTTTGGGAGTCTCTTATAAAGTTAACTGGCATAAACGACCATTCTAAAATAGTAGTAGTCATTCTTGTCATTGTACTTCCCATTCCAAGCTCAACTAGCTTTTGAATACTTGGATACCTAGACCAAACATTACCCCTAATCATACTTGCGTGCATATCTTTATGTAAAGCAAATGTTTTAGACTCTCCATTAATCCTATACTCTATTTCTACATAATCTTTTATTAAATCTTTGTCTATACCTAATTCTTTTGCTCTACTTTCTAGAGTTTGATTTTTTGTTTTGTCAAACATAAAGCCAAAGTCTTTATACTCATTAGGTTTTCCATATTTAGACGCAAGCTTCTCTTGATATATTAAATTATCAGCAATACTTCTCCTTACATTGTTTTGCCAAATCATAGTATTTACAGCAGCGTTTTTGTTTAACACCATGTTTTTAGCATCCATATTTAAAGGACCGTTATCAAAGCCACCTTTTAAAGCTTGTAAAGGCTCAAAGATATTTTCTACGTTTCCGCTATTTGTTCCGTTTTTTATTGTAGATACATAATCAACAAATTCTCTAGGTAAATACTCTCTAGAAATCATTGTTTCGTAAGCGTCTTTACCTATGATGCCTGAGTCATACATTTTTTTAGCAATATATTGAAAGTGTTCAAAGTATTTATCAACCTTAGCATTCACTTTATCAAAGCTTAGGGTGTTGTATTTGTCAAAAATATTTAAGACACCACTTTTGCCTTCATTAGTTTTTCCATTATGAATCTCTTTGGATTGCTCCATAAAAATCAGAGCCTGTTCTAATTGAACAATTTCTCCTTTATCACCATGTTTTAATCTCCAAGGAGTTTCTGTTATTAGCTTTCCATCAATGTTTCTTGTGTGTAGCTGTACATCTATATTACCATTCTCTAGTAATTGAGATTGCTCTATTAATGTATTTTCTTTTGTAGAAAGACTATATTTTCCATGTCCTTTTTTACCTGAATAAATGAAAGATGGGTCTTGTAAAACCATACCCATTATCTCCGCCTCTGCTTTTGCTTTTTCTACTAAAGCCTCCATTTCAGCTTTAGGTCTAGGAATAGCGTTAGATTGTAAAAGAAGGTTTATTTGAGCTATAGTTTTGTCTAAATCTACCTTCCTAGAATCTCTAGCTTTATCCATACTTATAACATGCCTATTAAACATAATGTTTTCAAACAGCCTTAATTCTGGTGCCGTCATTTTAGAAAACATTTTTCTCATGTTAAAGGTCTCTATCTTTGTTAAACCTGATGAACCCGCTGAGTTTACCTTATACATTATAGTTTGATTACCCAAGCTTTTTAAATATGCCGCTAGTTGTGGGTTGTCTTTATATACTTGGTCATACATACCCTTAAACCATCTGTTATTATATTTAAAAGCATCTTTAAAAGCCTTATCTTTTGACCAAAAATTTCTTCCAAACTGCTCCCAAATTTTTTCTGGGAGAAACTTGATAGCTTTCTGTAAATTGAATCTATTATTTAGAGACTCATTAACTGACTCATATATCGTTTGTTTATCTTTTCTTACAATATTTCCATTAACATCTAACTCAAATAAATTACTTTGTTTAGTATTTGTCTTTCCTGGAGGAGCTTCTCTATAAGAAAACATTTGATTTAAGTCATAAACCATTCCATCAGTTCTTAATAAATTAGGGTCAAAATCTATTCTAGTTTGATATGGAGTTATTGAATTTAACATTTTCTCAGCCCCTATATATTCCATTTGGTCTACAAACTTTTTATTCACACCCTTATCTCTTAGTATTTCAATAGTTTTATTATAAGCATCTACCATTGATAAGTTATCTTCGTTCTTTAATTCTTTTTGAAGAGTCTTCCAAAAATTTTTATTAATAGTTGGGTTAGTGCCTGTTTTAGAATTACTTAAGTTTGTTAATATTCCATCTATATTTTTAATAGCTCCAGACCTTTGTGTTTGTATAAAAGTCATGTCAGAAACATCAGTTACTCTATCTATTATACTTTTTCCAAAATATGAGTTGTTTTTATCTATACCACTTAGTCCAGACTTAGTAAAGTCATACATGTTAGATTTTTTATCATATATACTTTCTGTTTTAGAATTATTTATATCTGGCCCATTGATTTCTACCTTTATATCCTTACCATCTTTTAAATTTAATATATTTCCAATATTATATTGTTTAGCTAGTCTTTGTGCGTTTGACATATTTTCAGTTCTAGCCATTAACTCTATATAAGTTTTTCCTCCTTGTTGATAAGTAACTACATCTAAGTGTGGATTTCTTATTAATATTTCTTTTATACTATTTTTATAATTAGATATAGCTTGCTCTATTTCAATAGATTGCACGCCCCATTCATAAGCACCTTCTTTTTTTTCTGGTTTTATTTCTACTCTTAACTCTGGAAACAACTTTAACATATATCCATCTTTACCTAACATATTGCCAGCCATATCATTAAATACAGATATTTTTTTACTTTTATGCTGCGAAGCTTGCTCTTTGTTTACAGACTCTCTATTAAAAGACCTTATTTGCTCAAACATTCCAGCTCTAGGGTCTTGAGTGTCTATGATACCTTTTTCTCTTTGAAGTATAAAATCATTTAAATATTTAGTAGCTTCAGTTAGGTTTTTACCTAAAATTTGTTTTTTACCACCAACTTCTATGTAAAATTCTCCTCCATTTTTTTTAGAGTTTCTTTTTATCATAAACTTAACATTGGAGTCTGGCATATCTGCCTCAAAAACATTTTTATCTTTGTTGAACTTAAAGCTTTCCTTAGTAAAATACCCATTGTTAACGTTATTGTCTTTGGGTGTAACATTACCATTTTTATCTATTTCAATGTTGTACAAAGAAGCAAAAGGGTCGTTCTCAAAAATTTGTTTAGCAGACATATTGTTATATCTGTTTCCTTGAAAAGATTGATTTCCTTTGTAGTATTCAAACATGTCCAGATAATGCTTTATCTCATTTCTAGTTTGTTCTGGAACCTTTGGGTTTAAAGACATATTTACTAAAGCTCTCTCGCATACACTATTTGTTTTTACAGCTTGAAATCCAGAAAAAAGAGCAGACATATATGTGGTCACAAGTAATTTTTCAATAGCCCTACCTTCTTCACCCTCCATACTTATACCAAAAACATCTCTACCAATAGCTTCTAAATCAATACCATTATCAGCACAGTGTTGAAAAACCTCCCCCAGGTACATACCAAAAGTACCACCTGTTGTGTTAGCAATAAACTGCATTCCTTTTTCTGTAAAAACAGTGGCCTTAGGGATGTCTGCTATAGATGGCTTAAAAGATTTTACTATATTACCTGCGTCATCTACCCAGTCATACACCCCAACCTGTTCCCCTCTTTGAACTAATCTTAAATCTTTAGGTTTTAAGGATGTGTTCCAATCATCACTCCATAATATCTTTCTAGATAATTTTGTTTGAGGAAATATAGACTGAAATAAAACTGTACCTCCGTGGATACCAGCACCCATTTCACCGTGTGCTCCAGCCATCTCAAAACTCAAGTGACCTTTAGCAATTTCTTCTGCAAATCTAAATGAGAATTGCCCCATTTTACCAGAGTCTTGAAAAGATTTACGTGTTACATAATAAGCCGCTTGATTATTTTTTACTTTTGAAATATTATTAACCCATGTTGATGTGCTACCTAAACGTGAGCGAGTCCATGATATACCTCTTGAGCCAGCCCCAACACCACTTCTTATTAAGTATCCAGAAAGCGGTCCTGTAGCAACTGAAATAGCTACAATTAAAGGTAAGGCGCTACCAGTTCCATACATAACCTGAGACGCTATACTTTGCTCTGCTGCTTTCTTTTGGTCTTCCGTTAATTCATATCCTAACTCCTCTGCTGTAGTTATCATATCTTGTAGAACATCTCTACTACTTTCGTAATCATATCTTTCTTGACCTAGAGTCTCCCAGTTCCAAGGAGCTAGGTTCATAAAACCCTCTGCTAAACCCTCACCGAAAGCGTTTTCTCTAAAATACCCATCTCTCTTTGCCTCATCTATGGTACCTGGGTCAGAGTTTAAAAATAAAAACCTACCTAAAGCTAATAGTCTTGTGTTTAAAGTTTCTTCATGTTCTTGGTAATTTTCAAATAACTCTGCTATTCTTTTTCTGTCTCTATCTGTATATTTAAGACTATCTACTTCTCCAGCAGCCCCTTTTCCTAAAAAGTATTCCGCTATATCCTTAAGGGCATTGGCTGGAGTCGTTATAACATCTTTAACAAAAGAACGTGTTGCAGATGTCTCTAACGCCCACTCACGAAAATTATTTACAAGCTCATCTATTGATATAGACACCCCATTATCAAGGGTTACTTTATAACTGTCTTTTAAACTATTTAAATATTTTTTTTCTGAAGCAACTTGATGGTATAGACCTAAAAGCTCTGTTCTATCTGTATTACCAGCTATTTCTTCGTAAACAGCATTAAACTCTGATGTAAACTTATCTATCCTTTGTTTGCTAGACTCGGACATTTTTTCGTAATCAGGTTTATTAATTCTACTTCCATCAACATCAAACATCTCTGAGCCTATCCAGTCCATAGTAGCCCTTAACTCTTCTATTTCTTTTTCTATTTTAGGTCTTTCTTCTTCTGTAGAATTAAGCCATTTTCTATTTAAATAAAACAACTTAAACTCTTCTTCTTCTGCTGTTTTTCCCCAACCTTCCCTGTCGGTTTTTAAAAACATCAATTCACTATCATCCATATATAACTCAACCTCATCATAAAATTTCTGTAATTGGTCATCGTTTTTAATAAGACTTAAATATTCGGCTAAGTGCATCGTTTTACTTAAACCCCTATTATCAGACTCATTCTTTAAAAATCTACCAACAGGACTAAACTTATCTCCTTCGGAAGATAGATAATAAGACACAACATCATTTGCTACAGAGCTTTCTTCACCTATACCAGACATAAAAGTGTCATTTATAATAGGGTCTCCTAATACTACATTATCAGCAAATGGGTTTCCTCCTGGGTTAGAGCTGTGAAAAAATTGCTCTTTTGACATAAGCACAGCAAGCTCTGCATCTAAAATATTATCTTCTAACTCTTGATAATAACCAACAAGCTCTTCATACAATTTTTCCCCTTCTTCATTTAAACTACCTTGATATAATGTGTGCTCTCTTTCACCTACAGCTTTATCAAAACCACCAGCAGACTCTGATGTGTATTCATAATATTTTCTTTCAGAAAACTTTTTGTTTTTATCGTCACTTAAAGTTTTAACTATTTCATTTATCCTTTTAAAGTTTTTATCAAACTCAGTGTTTGAATAAAACATGTCTCCCATCATATTATCAAGATTGGATATATTGTAATTTCCATCTTCATAATAAGGGTTTTTTGCTTCATGTCTTTTTATTTTATCATCATACACATTTTTATAAGTTTTGGTTTCATAAAAATGCCTATAATAATCTCCATCACCTAAAGAAGATATAATATCAAAAGAGGGTATGCTGTTTTTAGTGTATTGGTTTACAAGTCCAATTTCGTTATTAATGTAAGCCTGACCAGTATTAGCTTGTACATCAAAGTTTCCATCAATAGAATATTTTATTTGAGCAGGATGATTTATTCTTATGCCTGGCGTGTTTAAGTCAATATCCTTAAACATACCATAATCTTTACTTATTAATTGAGTCTCAGTTTTAGGTATACCTTGCCACATTTCATTGTAGCTATTTACCCAAGCCTGTTCATAGTCTTCTATAGAAAAACCTGTAATTTCCTCTTCTGTGGCTAATTTTCCATTTATATAGTAATCTCCATTCTCGTAGTTAAAGGAGATGTGTCTTTCTTGGTCATAGTCTATTTTATTCCAAGGCCAACTGTTATCATCATCTTGTAATGGTAAATTATGTTCAAATCCATAAAAATAACTGTCCTGTATAGGGTCTCCAGTTACTTCATTATTCTGATTTCCAGATTCCGAAACACCATCGTCCAAACCTGATGTAGAATCCATAAGGGGCTTTTGGTTTTTTTCGTTTTTGGATTTTTTTTTTACCGATATGTAACCATCATCGTAAAAACTTTTAATAACTCCATTGACAAAGTCATCTGTCAATTCTTTATCATAGAACTCTTTAGCAAAGCCTCTAAGAAGACCATCGTAATCATCACCATAAGGCTCAGCGTATTCATACATTTGGTCTGGAGACATAGATAAATTGTTCTCTTTAGCTTTTTTAGTTCTTAAGAGAGTGTCTAAAATTTTATATCCGTTATCGTCTTGCATTTATTTAATTTTAATTATAATTTACATTTCGTCTTCAAGGTTTACAGGCGGTGTGTTTGTACCTGTATTACCCGAAAGGTCATCTAAATAGTCATTGAATTTTCTAACATGTCTACCTCCTTCAGAGTTGTAAAAGTCACTACCTATATCTGTTGCCTTATGGTCATAAACATCATAAAAAGGAACCCATATTGTAGCGTGATTACCGCTAGATTGTAATTTTTTTAATACATCATAAAGTTCAGCGTCTTCATCACTCATACCATCTTCTCCCCCAGCTTTTTCTTGATACTTCTCCATTAGTCTGCTAATTTGGTCACTCTTAACTAACATTTTAACCATAGGTACGTATGTATCATCATTATCATAATCAGAGCCAGCTGGCACAAACTGCATGTTTCCAGTTCCAGCCTCTGTTTCTCTTAATACCATTCCTTGTATATTTTGCCAAGAGCCCTCTAATGTTATATTTAATCCACCAATATCCGCTATTAAACTTTGATTATCTCTAGCAAAAGGAGTAGGGAAGCCTTCTATATATACATTAGGTTTTTGGTTTTCATTAGGCTGAATACTAAACTGAGTAGATATTTTTTTACCGTGGTTGTATATATTATTATATCCATATTCTTGCGTAGGAGTATCTGTGTAATCAGAGTCTTCACCTGGACCACCATTACCATAAACACTATAAGAAGTGTTTCCAAGTTTGTTTGTAGGGAAGTTAAAAAATCTAGTAAACATTTCAGCTTCATTTGCGTTGTCTATTGGATTCTTACTTCCTAACTGGTCTAAATACTCATCCATTGTTTTGTATAAAACATAGTTTTGGAAAGTATAGTCTCCATAACCACTTCCATCTTCATCCCATCCCATAGCTTGTATAAAAGCTGTCCATTTTTGAGTAGGCTCTAATTGAGCTTCATTTGCATTTGTGGTCATATTCATTACAGTAGAAGCGCTAGGGTTTTGATTTCCTTGCTCATTAAAATATTCATTAGCATAATGATTATACATTTTAGGAGCAAAAGTGTTTTTAAAATTCTGTTGACTTTCTCCCCCTACAGTTTCTGTTCTATAATTTAAACTTGAGTTTACTTGATTAGCAAAGTCTTTTAAAAAAGAAGTTTTTATTCTACCGCTCTTTGCGTGAACATCACCCTCTTCCCATTTTGGCATGTCTTTAAGGAAAGCTGTAGTTGGATTACCCATAAAATTCTTTTTATATAAAGTTTCTCCAAAGTCAAAATCAGGATTATTGTGGTAATCACCTCCTTTGTAAAAAATCTCTCCATTATATGGGTTTGTTTGCCAATCATCACCGCTCATATTATTAATAGCCTCCCACCTCATATTATAAACCAATCTTTCATTTCTTACATCTTGAACAATTTCCCCAAAACCATCATAAGCTTTTACAGGAGTCCCGTTTACTGTTTGTAATCTATTTGTCCCATCATCCATTGGTATAGGTAAGCCATCCTCACCACGTAATAGTTGTTGGTCTTTAAAATAATCTGATTCCCATTCTCCACCTCCAAACATTCTTTTTTGTTGCTCCCAATCAGAAAGAGTAACATCAAGTGGAGCGTAAGCTAAAGATGAGCGGTCATAAACAGGGTTGCCCGATTCATCAGTTTCAGAAAACTGTTCTTGAAAATTCTCTACCTCTGCTATTTGGTCATTAAAAAATTGAGCCAATTGAGTTTCCTCATTTTTCATTTTCATCCATGTAGCGTAAGCTTGAGCATCATAGTCTTCATGGCCCTTGTTTAATTTCTGACCCTGAGATACCGCCCAGTCATAGTTTTGAGCAACTACACTATTAAAAGCATTTGAGAATTTAGCGTGAACTTTATTAGTATTTTTAGAGGGTTGCCAGTTATTAGGCTTAGGAGCCTTTGCCTCAGTTAATTTTTTCTTTCTAGCAGCATTAATCTTATCTAACTCCAATCCTCTATTTAAAATCTCTGTAGTTTTAGATTTACCATAGTATGGAGACAAGAACATAAAGCCCTTACTGTTAAACGCTTGCTTTGACATTATTTATATTTTATTTTAGTTTGTTTTTTACTTCCATCAAAAGATTTTGGAACCATAGCGCCTTTACCAGCTTTTAAGTTTTTATCTTTATGCTCTCCAGCCTCTTTCTCCCATTTATTAAACAATTTAGACATTAAAGAAATTAATCCTTTTTCATTTTTACTGCTTATAAATTCTTTTACTTTTTTTACATCTTTAGAAGGCATTATAACCTCACCTCCTGTCATCTCTCCTATTTTAGTTTTACCTTGTAATAAGTCTATAGGGTTAGTTTCGTGACTTTCTTCTCCAGGAGTAAGCTCTGGCTCACCTGCTTTTACTTTCATTCCCTTTTCTCCAAAACCAGGAAATATAGCACTGGCAGCACTACTAACTAAAGATGTCCCAGCTTCAAGTTGTGATTGTTTTCCCTCAAACTCCATTTGTTGACCCATTTGTTTTTGAGCCATTATCTCTTGAAGTTTTTGTTGTTTCATGGCAGCTTCTTGTTGAGCTATTTGTTGCTGCTCTTGAATTACTTTACCTGACACATCAGTTTGAAAACCAGCTTCTGCTTTTTGTAGATTAGCAAACTCTTGAGCTCCTACTTGTTCTTGTTGTCTAAGTAACTGTTGCATCATTGTAGCAGCGTTACCACCCCTACCAGCAGCAGACATAGCTTGAGCCATATTAGATTGTCTCTGTTCTTCTCTAGCTTCTAACGAACCGCCTACCATATCTTTGTAGTCCGTTCTTTGCAGCTTTTGAAGCTCACTTGATTTCTTTTGTAATAAGTTTTTTTCTGAATCTGAAAGCTCATATCCACCAGCTTCAAATTGTTTTCTCATAGCTTCAGCCTCAGCGGTTTGGGCTCTACCAGCTCTTTTTTGTTGTCCACCAGCAATTAACCCACCAATTCCACTAACTATACCTCCAATAAAATATGCTTTAGGTTTTAACAAAGAGTTGTTTTTTCCCCCTTTATTAAATTTAGGTTTGTATGTTTTTGTATTTTTTTTGTTTTTACCCATGATTACAAATATAATTCTTTTATTTTGTTAAACAAAACTATCTGTCACTCAACTCACTTTTACTTATAATAGAGTTGACTGCGATAATTTCTAATTTTTGTTTTGTTTTTTTACTTAAATGTGCTTTAGCAAAAGTTCCTTTAACTGTATCACCTTCTGCAATACCAGACCTTTTTACAAATAATTTTACGTTGTTTGCCACCTGGCTAGAGGTTACTACAGTGCCGTTATTTAAATACATAAGAAAGTCTCCTGACACAGGATTGCCACTTAATACTAAGGCTGTTTGTGTTGTTACAGAAGACACAGTTATTAAAGTTCCACCTGATGTGCATAGTTGATAAGCCACATCACCTATAAATATATACACAGGGTCAGGAGTAGTTCCTGCTGTTATTAAATTCATAGAAACAAAAGTAGTGTTTGTTCCAGTAACATTTGTTGTAGCAACAGCGCACTGACCAAGACCAATCCATTCTGAGCCAGAAGAAATTAAACCTGATTCTGTTGTTGGGGAACCAAAAGGAACTTGCGCATATTGTATTCTTTCTTTCTCATCAAAACTTCTTCTATTTATCTGTGTCTCAATAAGTTCTGTTGTAAGCGTAACGTCATAAGCTGAGACATTACCTTCATCTTGTGCCGCTCCAGCAGAATTACATGAATGAGCCTGGTTCCCTTCTATAGATATAGACTTAAATGTTTTAACAGAAGATGGCCCTTGTGTAAAAGGAAACTCTAACTCTGTATTATATATTGTAAAAGCCCCTTCTACAGTAGGGTAGAATGAACAATAGTTACTAACGTCAGAGTCATGAATATATATTTGTCCTTTTCTCCAAGAGACAAAAGTTCTATTTATTTTTCCATAATAATCTGCGTCATTATGAGAATAAAAAGAGGTCCATCTATTAGCTCTATCTGTCCAAGCTACAGTTTCAGCTTCAATAGTTGTTGTGTCACCTCCTGATAAATCAGCATTCCAAGTATTTGTTGAGTTCTCCCATAATGTTGATATTTGACCATAAGAACCAGCTAAAACTAATATCTTTGGGTGCTGAATCATAAACTCTAAATGTTTAGGGTTGTATGCGCCAAGTAATCTAAATTTTTTATTATCATCATTCTCTCCTATTTCTAGGTCTGCATCATAAAAACCATACTCAGGATTATAAGGGTTATATAAAACTGATTTATCTCTAAAGTAATCAGTCATTTTCATTTCTGATATAACTTTAATACCATTTGTTAATTTAACTACAGCCCCTCTTTTTACATCCATCCAGTACAACACATTACCCTCTTTGACACATGACTCAGGATTTTTACTTATACCAAAGTAATTAGGAAAAGGTATAGCATTACCTAAAACATTACTAGATAAACCCATATTACCCTGGCCAGAAGCGTTAACCATAATATCCTTATTAACAGCTACTTTGTGAGTCCTGTCTTCATGAATCATAATCATATCAGTGTCTCTACCTACAATTTTTTGTATAGCACCATCAGTAATTTCATAAGTTTTGTAATTTACTGTAGCTGGCAAAAATGTACTAAGGCCATTATAACTCATTTCTGGATTATATACTTCTGACCAAGTAACCCCAGCTATGTGATGTCTTTCTTTTGCGTAAGGAGAATAAACATTTATTCTACCAATACTAAAGTGATTTGTTTCGTAAAAATCATTTAAAAAATAATCTTCTACAAAATTAACTACTGTAGTGCCATCATCAGCAGCTTTCATTATTCTAGGTTTATACCACACGTCACCTAATGTAAACTTTCCTTTTGCTCCAGTTGTCGAATAATAATTTCCGTTATTATCTATTAGGTTAGCAAAACCTTGATTTTGTATATCTCCTGTATGTAAGTGAAGATTAGTAATTCTATATAAAGGACCGTATTCATAGTATATTGTTTTATCTGGGTCTACAGATTTCTTAGGTCTATAAACTTCAAACATAACATCTTTATAAATATGAGTATCAGATAATACAGCCGCTTTACTCATGACCGCAGCCTCAACACCATCAGAAACTTCATGAAACTCCAAATAAAAACCGTCATCAGCACCATTTGGGTCTAAGTCTGCTACAAAAGGACATTCATCAGGTGACATATTAATATCGTAATAGTTCATACCTGATAATTTTAAATCTATATAACTATTATAAACAACATAACCACCACCCTGTTTTTTATATAAAAATCTTATTCTGTCCCCTTTAACAAATTGGTATTGTATTAATGGGTCATCAATTTCAACATAACTTTCTTCATTACCCCTAAAAGAATTAAAACTTAAATATATTCTATTGTCATCACTAGAGATAGGTGAGCAGAAAGGTTTTCTACCTAAAAACTGTATAAAATCATCTACTGATGAGTTTCTACCATAAGCCCATCTAAAGAACCTAGCCCATGTTGGAGCTCTATGATTTATCTCCCATTCCATAGAAACAGGACCATTACCAATACCGCCATTTTCAACTATTTCTTCTTCTGTCTTATCTTCAGGTACAAATTTTACGTAAGTAGAATTATTTGCGTCAATAGCCACAGTAGAACATCTACCTTCTAAATCATAATATATAATACCAAAATCATGGTAAGCTCCTGTTTTAAATGTTTGAGAAACATTGTCTGCTAATCCCTCTAGCATAAAAGCTGTGCTTTTTTTGTATTCTAAAGTAACTTGATTTGTTACTTGTTTCATGGTTGCCGCTTTATTATCTATAGAGTGACCATCACCACCAGGGTCTCCCATTCCATTTACTATATCCGCATCTACATTAAAAGCTAAAGACACGCCCCTTTTATCTGTTGTTAATCTTGTGTTTCCATCATCTGAGGGATTGCCATGTAAATTTAAATCATCAAAATCATTTTTATTATCAGCCGCCAGCTCCATAGTAAGTATTTTTGAATACTGTAAAGCCATTGGTCTATTTGTCCATGTCCAAACAGACTTAAAGCTACTATTTTTTTTAGCTTCATCTGAAAACTCATTCCAAAAAGGCAGACCCACTCCAGCATTTCCTGTAGCATCATAATAGACAGGTTGAGGCTCACTAGCCATACTATCGTTATTTGTTCCAGGTCCTCCCACGTCACCCCAGTCTGAAAGAACGTGAGTCACATATTTCATTTGCTCGTATATACTGTCTAAAGATTCAGGACATCTAATTATCCATGTTTTTTCAAAGTCTCCCAGTTCATTTAATTCATAACGGTCTTTATTGTAAACTCCAGTAGGACCACCATCATCCTCTAACCAAACAGATGATTTAAAATTCATAGTCAATACTATTGATGCTCCTGGTTCAAACTCTTGCTCTAAACTTTCGTAATTAAAATTAAATCTTATTCTAGCATAACCATTTTTGCCACCAGCATCTGTTCCACAATAATAACTAGACTGTTCATGTCTAGAGCTACTAGGCTGACCATAACCACTTGTATGAAATCTAGCTAAAGGATTCCACATATAAAAATGTCCCGTTTGACTCGCCCCATATTGATTATTTACAGATGAAGTATCCCAATCTTCTCCTCTTTTCCAATTACCACCGTCATCAACATTAAAGCCAGGCCCTTCAAAACTACTCATATTACCTTCGTCATTATGTATACCAACATAAGTATTATTGAATCTTACTGTATATAAATTATAACCAGTGTCCCAATCACTATCATCATT
>Ga0209232_1001047_pt1 | contig 15624 bp, 23 predicted proteins | sample ETNvirenome_2_60_FD_184066 | JGI IMG/M metagenome (GOLD analysis project Ga0209232, IMG submission 184066) | Marine viral communities from the Pacific Ocean - ETNP_2_60 (SPAdes) (version 2) | ecosystem: Environmental > Aquatic > Marine > Oceanic | place: Pacific Ocean | collected 2013-06-22
AGAACTTTATTATTGCTTTTTTAACCATTTTTATATTGTTTTACTTTGGTTATTAACTCGTGTATTTCTTCGTTTGGAAAGGTAGAATACACCTCGTCTACCTTATTACTTACATACTCGTAAGTGAATTCGTTATCTTCAACACCGTAATGACTTACAATTAGATCTCTTTTGTCGTAACCATAAGGACTATGGTAAGCTCTGTAGATTGCTAGCTTCATTCCGCCTTCATCGAAGATCATAGCGTCGAGATGTCTTGTCATTATGTATTTTACGTTGTTCATATTATTATTATCTTTACTTATTCGTATTCAGTTTGTATTATTTACACTGTTTATCGTAGAAGTCTCTTACAAATGAGTGTGTTTCATCAAGTGTTTCAAAGTATGATTCAGCTATTTCTTCTGACATTCTACCGTTATTTACATCTTCTTGTATCCACTCTTTCATATCTTCTAAGTTATCCATCGCCCAAACTAATTGAGTTGAATAATAAAGTTGATTTGTTGTAAAAGACATTACTCCCAATGCTCCAATACCTATTATTAGTTTTTTCATATTATTTATTTATAAGTTTTATACCAAGGTTCTATTCCAAGAATCCACTTGTCGACTTGACATATATAACCTGGTTGTTTCCACTCTGGTTGTAACCACTTTGGATTATTTACCATTTCATCGTGACACCATTGTTTCTCGTTGTCACCAAGTTGATGATAGTGCATGTCAAACTCTGACATCGCTACTTTGTCTATTGTAGTATTTAAATTATTCATAGTACTTGATTTAGTAGTTCATACACATCATCTTGTTGAGATTTACTTAATGTCATGAAGACACCGTTAGCTTCTCCGGGATAATCGAGAACGTGATTTATACATTGCTGAGTGAGTTCAGCTTGATTTACTGTTTTAGCCATTTCGTCAAAAGCTTTTGACCAAGACCAATTCGAGGGATTATTAGGATTATACATAGTTATTTATTTTTATTAGTTAATATTAGTTTCTGTTGAGTCATATGCTCGTTATATTTATACTCTCTAAGGTATGACTATCGACTAAGAGTTTTTATTACTACTCACTCACAGTAGCTAATTCTCTACAGAATTTAGGTACAATATTTGAGTTAGTATAAGATTTATACTCTTGAAAGCAATTCATTGACTCGAATTTCTCTTGAAATAAAGAGTAGATTTCGTCGTGATCATAAGTATAAGTTATACCTTTTGAGTTAGTAAATGTAATGATAGCGTTTTCGCCGATTAAAGATTTTCTTATTACAAATCTTTTAGTTGTTAAGTTATTAGTTTTAGACATAGTTATTATATTTATTTATTATTAATTTAGTTTAGTTGTATTTATTATCGACACTTTGTCGTTTTTAGATTGTAACATATTCTATTAAAATCATAGTGATTATTAGTATTAAAAATATTATTTCAATGTTTCTTTTTTCAGTTTTATATTTATTCATAAAGGTGTATATTAGTTAGTTAGTTAAAAGTTTAGTTATAGTTCTACACTTGATATCTCAATATCTTACATAGATATTAAAATAAATTAGTTATTTTAAGTGTGACATTAGCATGTTAATAATATAAGAATAACAGGCTATTGTCATAGTTTACTCTTGATTAATATTAATTATTAAATATGACTCGTCAGATAAATGACAGGAGTGATGAGAGAATTCTATATTATAAGATATTAATTCTTGTATTACTTCTAGAAAGTTTGATGAGTAAGAGTAGACGATGAGGTAATCCTCGGTATTATAGTTTAGTCGCTCGAATAATTCAGAGTAATCTTCGTTGTCCATTAGCCACTCATGATTATTATTTAATACGGGTAATTTAGTTATATTAAGCATAGTTTATTTATTAGTTTTTATTAATTAGTTATTTATATTATCGATTGATAGTCGTTTTTAGATTGTATTATATAGCCCAAGTAGGAATTTTATTTGAGTTAGTATAGTTACCATATTTAATGAAACAATTCATGTTAAGTAATTTAGTTTGATTTTTAGCGAATACTTGATCGTGATTGTAAGTGTATTGTTCGCCTTTTTTATTAGTGAATTGAATTGTAGCATTTTGGCCAAGTAAAGAGTTAGAGATAATGAATCGAGATTTAGTTATTAGATTTTCCATAGTTTATTTATTTATTAGTTATTTAATTTAGTTATTAGTATTATCGTTGAATGGTCGTATTTAAATTGTAAGTTATACGCCATTGAATGAAACGTATTGGATCACGCCATGAACAATGACATTATAAGTTATTAATGAGATGATAGTCGTGATGAAGAGGATTGAGATGTAAGATAAGATTTTCATATTAGATATTTAGTTTAAGTTATTTGATTATATTATCGTGAGATGATCGTGATGAGGTTGTGAGTTGCTAGTAAAAGTCAAAAGATGGGGAGGGGGGAGGGGGTGGGGTGATGAGGTATATATAGACGCACTCATATATGGATTGATAACGAAAACAAAATGAAATGGGGGACCCGCTTAGGAAGTTTGACTTTACCCTAGGATTGGATCGGTAGGGGGAGGGGGGCAACCCCGGGGTTCTATATATCTTATGTAAAAATATATAATTATAGGTGAATACTAGAATTATGTACATAACATAAAATTTATAAATTTAAAAACATTAATTATGCCTAAAGAAAAAGTAAAGTTTGTTAAATACGGCAAGCAAGGTAAAAAGGATCAAAAAGCTGGTGATTGGATTTCACTAGCCGATTCCAAGTCTAAAGACATGAACAAGAAGAAAGCTGAGAGAAAACAGAAAAAAGGAAAAGGATACATAGCCCACAAATACGGAGACTCTCCAGCTAACATGAATAGATATGACAAAGACATGATGCATGAGAGAGAGTTAATCTATGATGCAAAAGGTCAATTACACGATGCTGACAAAGCGTACAAGCATGGTGATAAGCATAAGAAACAAGAAATGATTCATGATAGAGAAATGATTCATGATGCTAAAAATCAAATCTGGAATGAAGACAAAAAGAAATGGGAACACAAAGGTTCACCTATGCACATGTCTAGAGATTTATCTTATGGAGGTCCAGTAATAGATCAAGAACCAGGTGCATTGTCACATATGGGTGCTAGTAAGGTACTAAAGCACATGAAGAGTAGAATGTAAAAACCCTTTAATCATGGCAAACGGAGATAAAAGAAAAGCAAGAAAAGCCGCTAAAGCAATGGGTAAAGCCGCTGGAGCAGCAGCTGGCGAAGCCGGCGCGGAAGCAATGCAGACTATGGCTAAGAATGCAATGAGTGGTGTAGCCGATAGTATGGTAGGTGGAGCAATATTAGGTGGGGCAGCTGTCGGTGGTAGTTTAAAAAGAAACCGATCACTTAGAAAAGCTATGCAAAAAGGAGCGCACGAAGGTGTGCATTCACCACTACATGCTAATGGAGGACCAGGCGATAAGAAGAAAACTTCTGTAGCTGGTCAAGATATTACAGAAAGTGGACATATGGATGTAAACTATCAAGATGGACCAAGTGAAGGTGATCTAATTAGAGGTGAACATTTGAAATATCACGAAGATGGTTTACCTATGGACTATGATTATAACATCGAATTCCAAAAAGATACTTCTGATGTTAATGGACCTTACAAAATCTGGAAAACAACTGGAATAAAATAAAAACAAATGGCAATAATATACACGTATGCTAATTTTTCTCCTTTAACAGGTAAAGAAAAGGTATTAATTAGTGACTCAGAGACAAATCAAGCAACAAGAACAGCCACTGCGCAACAAATTGCTAACCTAGCAGGTGGATCTACTGGTGTAAATAGAGTATTTTTCAACGATAATGTTGGATTAACTCCTAGTTATACACAAACAATAGGTAATGAAACCGTAGGTAGAGGAGTTGTTGAGTTTAGCGGTACGTTATTGCCTGGCGCAGGTGGAACTGGTAAAGATTCTGCTGCTTTAACTGCTGCTACTGCTGGTCAAGTATTAGTTTTAAATGCAACTAAAGATGGATGGGATTTTGGAAACGCTGTTGGAGATACTTATTCTTTAGCGGCTCAACAATATGGTGCAATTTCTCCATATAAAGGAGGTATTGATTTATCCGATTCAGTAGGTATTGTATCTACAGTTAAAATAGTAGGTGGAACTAGCATTAGTGTTACAGCTGACGCACTTACTGGTGAAATAACAGTTACAAATGATGATCCTGGGACAAAATACATTGCAGGAAATGGCATAGATAGTAGTTTAATAGCTTCTGATAAGATAGCTGCCGACTTAAAAGCTAGCGGAGGTCTTGCTTTTGATAATGGAGAAATAGAAACTGATTTATCGGCTACTAATATAGGTGGTGCGCCTGGAACAGCAGGTCAATGCTTGATAACTGATGGTAATATACCTGGAACAGCTAGTTGGGCAGAAAGAATAGAACAAAAACAATGGACATGGACACCTTGTTTAGTTGCAGATCCTTCTGATCTTGCCGGTAGCGAACTTCAAGGTCTTGGACTTATTACTTATAATACTACTCAAGGACCAGGAAGTAGTGGAAATAGTATACTAGGACAACAAGGATCTATAACTAGAGTTGGGAATTTATTGTATTATGATTTTTACATAAGATTTACTATAGTTAATGGTGCTTATCCTTCTCCCAAAAATCTATCTATAGCTGCAGATAGAAGTGATACAATAGGAGGTGCTGGATTGGGGGATCCTGGTGGATTACCAGTAATTTTTAACGAGCAACGTGCTACAACCGCAACATTACCTGAAAATGCTTATAATAATGGATCTGTTACTATAAACTTAGCAGTAACTAATGGTGATCCAGCAACTGCTACTAGCATGTGGCCATTTGTTCCACAAGGAGGAAAAGTTAGTCGAACAGAAGTAGGTATAGTAGATTTATATAGTTTAGTGTATAATGGAGCTGCACCAGCTGTTGGTAATGGTTTGCAAACTAGTTTTAATAACGATTGGTTTAGTGCTTCAAATGAAACTGAAGTAGTACAATTAGCAGGAACAATTACAGTCTCAGCAACTCAAGCAATTCCAGCATAATGGCTATAATATATACTTATCCCGAGATACTACCTGGTCAAGTAAATAATAATTTATTATTTATAATATCTAATTTAGATAATCAAAAAAAGACTAGAAGCGTTAGATTATCTGATGTTATATCTTTTGTAGTAAAAGAAGTAGAAGTAAACGACTTTAAACTTTTTGGTAAAGGTTTTTGTACTTCTCCGGTGTTGCAGGATAAGGATGTATTAATGTACAATGCTGTAACTGATAAATGGTGTGCAGAGGAATTACCTAATAGTCCTTCTGTTACTCAAATAATAAATGTGGATGCAGTATATGACGCTGTAAGCAATGTATATAATGGAACCGGTGTTCCACCACCTAGTTCTTATAGTTCAACAGTTATATACAAAGTATTATTCGACACTACTAATACATTAGCTGCATCGTCTTTAAATATACAGAGTATAAGTAATGTACCTTTAGTATCGCCTGATCAATCAGGAGCTATGTTACCTATAGACGCGAGTTTTATACAGCCAGCAACTATATACTATATATCATACCTAGCTAATACTTTTCAAATCTCTACAACTCCACCAACACCATCGACAAGTGTTGTTGAATATTCTAATTCAGCACCAGTGTCAATAGCACAAGATGTAGGAGGAGTAGAAGCAAACAATGGTGAAGATTGGGCACCTATTGAAGATCCACAGGGAAGTGGAATATATAGAGGTTGGACACTTACTGAGATAATGAATAGAATTTTTTATCCTTATCAAAACCCAGCTTTTACTAGTTTTTCAATGGTTGGTCAACCAACAACATTAGAAGTAGGAGATACTTTAACAGGAGGCACTAGAGATTTTACATGGGGATTTAATTCTTATATAGGCAATGTTGAACCAGGAACATTAAGTATTAATGACATAACTAATCCTATTAATACTGGAGTAACTAATCCTCTTATTAACAACGCCTCTATCACGCCTGACGCCTCTGTAGATATAGGAAATCCTATAGCAAAGACAGTACAAGCTTCTCATAGTTGGAGAGCTAGTGCATTAACAACATTAGATAACCCAGCTGGTCAACAAACATTTAATTCTCCTGTTTTTACAGTTAATTGGTATTATAGATGGTATTGGGGTTCAAGTGCTAATTTAACATTAACTGCGGGACAAATTATAGCATTAAATGCAGAGTCTCCTACTAATGGAAGCTATAGTACTCCAAAAGTAGATTTTTTAGGAGATTATTGGTATTTATGTATTCCACATAATGTTTCAGGATGGACTGGTTTAACTAATTGGGGAACTGGATCCACGGGTCAGTATCCAGTATTAACTGAACCTGGTGCTCCATATAGTAACACAGATTCTGCAGGTTTTCATTACGCTATAGTTAGCGGTGTACAAGTAAACGGTGGATTAGGTAATCCTATAGAATATAGAGTTTATAGAACTGAAAACAGTCAAGGCCCTTCTGCGGGTGTAACAATAAAATTTTAAGTAATGGGTTTTATAGAGATAACAGGAACATTTGGACCAACTGGAGCCACCGCTGGTTCTCCAGCTGGGTTTGCAACTCACGAGTCTAACTTTGGCTTAGGTGGTTACATGCAGGTTGCTGATATTACAGAACGAGATGCTATAACAACGCTGAGAAGAGTACAAGGAATGGCATGTTGGGTAGTATCTGAAAATAAACTTTATATATTAAAAACAGGTTTAACTAATACTGATTGGGTAGAATTAACCGCTGGTGGTGGTGGTGGTAGTATAGATGTAACAGACGGTACTACAACTATTTCTGCTGCGGATGAAATAGATTTTATAGGAGATATATTTACATTAAAAACACCTGTTACAGGATCTAAAGCAGAAGTAGAAGCTAAATATAATACAAATATAAATCCTGCCACTGCAGTTGCTACAACTGAAAGTTATTTACAAAGCTTAACAGCTGCTGATTTTGTAGGATTAGATATAGTTGCAGTATTTAATAAAATATTGTTTCCAACACAAAACCCAGTTTATTTTCCCCCAACTAGTAGCTTAGTTGACAGTGTTAGTACAATTGTAGAAATAGGAAGTTCTGTAAGTAATAACCTAACTTTAACTTTAATTAAAAACGATTCTGGTGGAATAGACACCGGTACTCCAGCTAATATTACTAGTTCAGAATCAGGTTCACTTACTTTATCTCCACTTTCAACTATTCCACAAACAAATCTAAGTCCTCAATTTGGATATGCAAATGCTAATAACCCCAATGAAAAGTATACATATACGGCTACAGATAATTTTACTATGCCAGGTTCTGGTACAGTTAGTTACACTTCATCTATATCGTATTTAGGAGGTAATCAACTTAAGGATAGTACAGGTGCTGATGCTGGAACTGCTATTGTTGCTGGATCGTTTACTCCGTCTAACGGAGGAGTATCAGGAGTATATCCTTGGTTTTGGGGATTATCTACTTCTAGTTGGAGTGATTATGCTACAGCTGTAGCGGAAGTTGTTGCTGAAATACAAAACCCAGCTGGTAGTGCTAATAAAGAAATTGAAGGTTCTAACAATACTATAACAGCGGCTTTTAACGGTTCTGCTGGAGTTGATTTTATGTGGTTTGCAACCCCAGCAACATCAAATGATAAAACAGTTTGGTATGAAAATGCTTTAAATAATGGTTTAATTGGGGGAACAAGTTTTAGTGATCCAACAAGAAATTTATTTTCAGCTCCTAGCACTCAAGCTATAACCACCTCACTTTGGAGTGGAATAAATTATAAAGTATACGTTGCGTTGAAATCTTCAGACACAACAACGTTACAATTAAAGAATAATTAATTATGGCAATAGTTTTAAGTGATAACCTAAATGTAGCGACAAATGCACCGGTTGATGTTAAGTATGGACCATACTCAGGCGTTGATGAAGCTGCAGCTATATTAGCAGCAAATACAGCTATAGGATCTGGAGTAAGATATGAAGGACTAACAGTAGGATTAATAATAGCAGGAGCAGATATAGTAGAATATTGGTATCAAGGTGGAATTACAAATGGAGATTTAGTAGAAAAAACTAGTGGAGGTGGTGGTGATACTTATACATTACAAGCAGATTCAAAAGTTGCTGCTTCTGTACCTTTAAAATTAGATGCGGCTACTGGAACAGATTCTACAGTTAACTTTACAGAAGGTACAAATATTACACTTACACGAAATAGTGCTACAGAGATTACCATAGATGGAGCATCTCTCACAACTCAAGATGAAGGTATTAACATAGAGACTAATACTAATCTTATAAATTTTGTGGGTACTGGTGTAACAGCTAGCTCAACTGGTGTAACAGGTGTAGTTGAAGTATCTATTCCAGGTGTAACAACCTCATCTCTTACTCACAATAAAATGTGGTCTGGAGATGCTAGTAATGCGCCTATAGAATCAGATATATTAGAAGCTAGCAACATTTCCGATAGTAATTATTTTTCTGTTATTGGAAATGCAGATACAGGGTTTCAAATTGGAGATCAGCCAAATTATATTAACTTGTTAACTGAAATATACAGTAGGCAACAAACTACACTTATACTGGGACGTGACAATGATGGAGCTCATACTATGAGTACAACTGTAGTTATAGGACCAGGTGCTATTGAAACATCTCCTGCTAGTATTTTTGGTGGTAATGTTGTTATAGGAACAGGAGCAGCTTCAAATCATTCTGGCGTAGGAGATTATATAAGAAACTCAGTAATAATTGGATACAATGCAGGTCATATAGCTGTTCCAGCAGGTACATATGAATCATCTTATCAATCAACAGTTGTAGGAACAGCAGCAGGAAATAGAGTTGGAAATAATGATGTAATGATAGGGCATTCAGCTGGAAGTAATGCTTTACAAAAATCAGGTTCTTTTTCTCAATTGCTAATAGGTACAGCAACTTACGGTTGCGGTGATGGAGCAATAGTATTAGGAGGATCTGTAAGTGGTGGCATAGCATCTTTCAATGGTGGTATTGGCGAAACAATGGGAATGAGTGCAGGTCCTAGAGCTACTACAGATTATTATAGTACAATTATAGGTTACCAGTCGACGGCTAAAAATAGAGCAATAACTATAGGGTATCAATCTCAAGCTTTACAAAATTCTATATCTATAGGTCCAAACGCCGGAGGTAATTGGGATGATAATAATGGAACTGATATAAATAATATATTTATAGGTTCGTATGCGGGACAAGGAAGTCCTACTGGTGACGCAGGTGGAGATAATAATGTAGTAATTGGAACTAATGCATTTAGATATGCTGGGTATGATGGAAAAACAATTCCTGCACAACCTGCAAATGATGCAGATAGAAATATTATAATTGGTACTCAAAGTGGAAATGTATTAAGATCTAGTGGTAATATTGCTATTGGGGTATATAGTTTACAATCATATTATGATACTCACTATGCTAATTATGGTAATATAGCAATTGGAGATGAAGCGGCAAAAGATTTTGAAAATGAAGGTAATTTAAATGTTTTTATAGGGTCTGAAGCTGCTACAGCTGTATTAACAGGGACACAAAACGTTGTTATTGGAGGACAAGCAGCTATGAGTGCTATGGCAAGTCAAAATGTTATTATTGGACATAGAGCTCAGTATGATAATCCTACAACAGGTTTAGTGACAGGATTGATTAGCAGAAGTGTTATAATAGGAGAACAAGCTGTTAATGATGCGCCAACTGAAGAAACAGAATCAGTAAATATAGGAACAAATAGTGTAGGATACACTCAAAACATTGCAGTGGGATCTGGTGCTGTAGGGTATGGTCTAGGAATTGCGTTAGGTTACAATGCTAATCAAAGAAATAAAGGAGCAGCTGGTAATAATTCATATACTCATCTAGTAAGTATTAGTGCAGCAACAGCGGAAGGCTTTTGGAATTCAAGTAAAGGTGATGCTAATGAAAATGGTAATGCAGGTAATTACTGCTTTTTTAATAATGCTCAAGCTATGGCTGCAGGTTTAAAAGAAGGTGATATATACGTAATGGCAGAAGAAGAAGGCAGCAATACTCCTGCTGATCCTTATAGACTATGTATAGTGTTAGATATAACTAGTTAGTAAAAAATTAAAAAAATAAGTAATATTAAGCAATATGGATATAACATGGAGCGTATCAACATTAGAACGTATTACAGAGACAGGATATGTGTATGAAGCAGGAACAGTTTGCATAGCTAGAGAAACAGTGGGTAATAAGGTAGTACATGGTACAACCTTATTAACAACAGAATTCACATCACCTATAGGTCCAGATTTTATACCATTTGAAGAATTAACAGAGCAAGATATTTTAACTTGGGTTTTTGCAGAAATAGGAGAGGATCTTAAATTACGCAAAGAACAAGGAGCAACCAATAAACTAAATAATGCTATTGAAGCATTAAACCCACCAACCCAAGAAGGTGTACCTTGGGGAGGTTAAAGAACAGTACACCATAATTTAAAACCAAAAACTATGACGTTTTTATACCGTACTCAATCGTGGAGTAGTACCCCACAACACCCTGATCAAGAAACGATCAACCTTTGGAACCACGTTGCCAATAAAGCCAACTGGAGAATTGTACAGTTACCAAATGGATTTTATCAAACAGAATATAAAAGCCCAGATGATGACGACACTTGGATTGATGTAACTAGAAGAGAAACTATGGATGGAGCAGAAGCCGCTATAGATGGATCGATAGAACATTATTCTAAGAAACTAGAATTCTTAAAAGGACCAAAAGTAGTTAAAACATTTAAATAAAAAATATGGCAAGAACAACTAAAAAAAAGGAAGTTATAGGAGATAGAACTAGAACTACTAAAACAAAAAAATCTGGGAAAACTGTACTTAAAGATAAATACAAAAGTACCAAAAAAGGAGATATTAAAAAACAGAAAACAGTCACCAAAGCTGATGGATCTAAAAAAACTAAAAGAAAATTCAGAGGACTAGGTACACAAAAGTATTAATATCTACACCAATCTAATTTAATTTAATCAAATGAACGAAACAATCGTAAAGCATCTTAACTTTGGAGACGATGCTAAAAATAAAATATTCAATGGAATAGAAAAACTCACAAGCGCTGTTAGCTCTACTTTAGGAGCTAGCGGCAAATGTGTTATAATGGAAGATAATTCTGGCAACCCTCAAATAACCAAAGATGGAGTAACAGTTGCTAATAGTATTATCTTGTTAGATCCTGTAGAAAATATGGGAGCTAAACTTTTAAAAGAAGCAGCTCGTAGAACGGTTAATGAAGCCGGTGATGGAACTACGACTGCAACGGTTTTAGCGCACGCAATATTAAAAGAATCTTATAAAGCGGTAAAATCGGACAACATTAGACATTTAAAAGAAGGAATTAATTTGGCTGTTAACAAAGTAGTGCAGTACCTTGAAAAAAACTCTTCTACAGTGATAGAAGAGAAAATAGAGCAAGTAGCTACAATTTCAGCCAATAACGATAAAGCGGTAGGTAAAATAATAGCCGAAGCTTTTAAATTAGTTGGTAGAGATGGGTTAGTAATCATGGAAACACATGACGATCCTACCACGTTAGTAGAACTAATAGATGGTATAAAATATGATCAAGGATTTTCTAATCCTCATCTCGCAACTGATAAAGTTAAAAACGAAGCCGAATTACACGATGCTGCAGTACTTATTTTAGATTCTCCAGTTACAAACATTAGGAAAATCCAGAATATATTAGAGTATATTATCAAAAACAACCAATCATTACTTATTATTGGAGATTTAGAACCACAAGTAAGTAACGCTTTAGCGATGAATAAAGTTAAAGGTAATATAAAGGTTAATATAGTACCAGCACCTACATATGGAGTAAATAGAAAAACTACTTTAGAAGATTTAGCCTTATTAACTGGATCTTCTATTGTTAGCGAAAGCTTAGGAGATGATCTAGACGCTATAAACCCTGAAATGTTAGGATATTGCTCGAAAGTTGTTAGTAACACTATAGAAACTATCATACAGGTTGAGGAAATACCTGAAGAAGTAGATGAATTGGTTGAAAAGTTAAAAACAAAACTAGAAGCAGAGCCAGAAATTATTAAAAGACATTTAAAAACTCGAATATCTCGATTACAAGCGAAAGTAGCTGTAGTAAAAGTAGGAGCTAATTCTGAAGTAGAATTAAAAGAAAAAAGAGATAGAGTTGAAGATGCTATATGTGCTACAAAAGCCGCAATTAAAGAAGGTATAGTTCCAGGTGGGGGAATCGCGTTATTAAACGCTGCTGAAAAATTAAAAGCTAACTCCTTAGGAGAAGAAGTGTTATTAGAAGCTATTAAAGCTCCTTATCATACTATTTTAACTAATGCTGGAATAGAAATCTCAAACACTCTTATGGCTAAAGGTAAAGGATTAAATGTGGTTACAGGTCAAACGGTAAATATGGTAAAGTCCGGAATAATAGACCCTTTACTAGTAACAAAGAGTGCGTTAAAAAACGCGGCTTCTGTAGCTACTACTATTTTATCTACTGATTGTGTAATTAATAATTTAAGAGCATGAAAGCAGTAGGTAAATATATAATAATAACTCCAAATGATGAAACTACCACTACAACTAGTGGTGGTTTAATCCTAGGAGAAGAAAATAGAGAAGATATTCGCTATAGAAAAGCTAAAGTAATTAATACTGGAGAAAATGTAGCGGTAATTAAACCAAAAGATGAAATATATTACGATAGACACGCTGGTTTTGGCGTAGAAATCGATAAAAATGAATATAAAGTCATCAAAGAACAAGATGTTGTTATAGTTTTATGAGAAAAATAGGTGTAGAAGACATAAAAAGTCTTAATTTATTTAAACATTATAGAATTATACGTAAATGGGCATCAAAAACATGTGATATTAAAGAAGCCGATCTTGAATTATTAATGTACCTAGATGCTTTAGGTATGTTTACAAAACAGGAGTTTAAAGAAGGAGCTTTTGCTTATAGTTGGGACAATAGAAGGTGGAATAGGTTATTAAAAAATAAATGGATAACTGTTTGGAGGGAAAGAAATAGAACAACTCAAAAATATAACATATATAAAACATCTTATAAGTTCAAACATTTACAACATAGAATATATAAGATAATGTTAGGTGAAGAAAATATCCCAACAACAACAGTAAGTAATAAAATAATGAAAAAAGAAAGTTATATGGATAAAGTACTAGCACATTCCATTATTAACTTAAATAATGATAAAACTCGATAATATGGCTTATAAACAACCTAGTAGTCCATTAAATAACCGTTACGCAAGTCCAAGTGCTGTAACAGCTAATTTTGCAGATAGTAGTTTAGATATTGATTTTGTAACAACGAACACTAATGGGGTTCAATCGGGATCATCTGAGGAAGTTCCTACAGACCCAGATGCATTATCTAATGAAAATAAAAAAGATTATCCTCGTCTTCAAAACAAACTTAAAAATGCTAAAAATGTAAAACAGCGACAAAAATTTCAAGGTAAAATTAATAAGAAAACTATTAAACATACTGGAAAAGCTGAAAAAATGGACATTAAGCAAAATGTAAAAGAAGCTGAGAAAAAAAACAAATGGGTTGACAAAGTTGAAGCTCAATATGATAAATATAAACCTGAAGCTGAAGCTACCACATACGCTACTAATCCTTATGATGAAACAACACAAAAAGCTGAATATGATGCTTTTCAAAAACAAGCTAGACACGAACAAGTTTTAGGTGTTTTAGGCACTAAAGAATCTCGTATACGTGAATTAGCAAAATCTCCTATAAAAATGAAAACTCCATTAAATTATTTAAATCCTAATACTCTAGAAGTACAAGGAGACGCAGGGCAATCACAAGATCCTGCCCAACAGATGCCAGATCCTAATAGAGCAGGTAGACCGATCAACTCAAATGTATTAATGAATGATCCTACCGTTTATCAAGATCCTTCTAAAGTGTCTGCTCAGCAGAACCAACAACAACAAATGTTTAGTGGGTTAGCTAGTTCAGCTGGTACTCCTAATCCAGAACCAATGATTCCAGGACAAGATCCTAATCAAAGCATAACACCTGGACAACAATCTCCTTTTAATAAAAATGGAGAACCAGACAAAATATATCAAGCTAAAGATCTTCCTCAGACTAACTCTAGTATTTTACCTGAACTTACTGTTACACCTAATTATAGTAGTGTAAAATTAGACAACATGCCTACTAATTCAAGTGTTAATGAATGGGGTAATGAGCAAAAGCAAATGAAAATGGGGCAGCGAATGGTGGAGAAAAAAATGGATAAAAGGGGTCAGAGAATGGTGGAGAAAAAAATCACAAAAAAACCCGCCTATAGGTTATCCCAAAGTATAAATAAAACTACTGGTGATACTACTAGTTACGAAATGATTCCTGGTCCAAAAGAATGGGTTAATGATGATACTTTTGGAAAAGTTCAAATGAGCACTCTTACACCTAATCCTATTTCTAACGAAGAATACCGCAAAAGAATGAATGATCCCAAATCTCCTCTAAAAAAAACAGGGTGGATACAAGAGGCAACAGCAGATATAAAAAGAAGAGGAACTGAAGGAGTTTGTACAGGAGATAAGTTTGGTGGTCCAAGTTGTCCTCCAGGTTCTAAAAGATACAATTTAGCAAAGACATTTAAAAAGATGGCTAAGAAACGATAAACATTTAAAATAAAAAATTATGCCAAGTTACGGAGAAGCACAAAAACCTGCAGGAGTAAAATTAAATTGCGGCTGCAAACCATTAGGAACAAGAGTTATGAAATCAAATAATAAAACTATTATTCCTACACTTAGACGAATTGACAATATTCCTTACAAAGGCAATGCTGTTCTTAACGCTAATAAATAATGTTAGGCTTAGACGACCTTAAACTTTATTGTTTAAATATCACATCATTTACTGTAGTAAGTTTCGACTGGTTAGAACCTATGTTAAAGATAATACTATTACTTATGACCATTGGTTATACTGCTCACAAATGGTGGATTATGAAAAAAGGTAAAGATGAGACAGATAAATAAAATTATTGTACATTGCTCTGCTACTAGAGAAGGAGAAAACATTCCAGTTGAAACAATTAGGAAATGGCATGTTGATGGCAGAGGGTGGACTGACATAGGCTATCATTTCTACATAGATATATATGGAGAAATACACAAAGGTAGAGATATAGCTAAAATCGGGGCTCATGTAAAAGGGCAAAATAGAAATTCAATCGGTATTTGCTATTGCGGAGGCGTAGAAGCAGATGGTAAGACCCCGAAAGATACTAGATATGATTGTCAAAAAGATGCTTTGCTAGCAGTGCTTAGAACACTAAAAGCAATGTATCCCGAAGCAAAAATACACGGGCATAGAGATTTCTCTAACAAAGCCTGTCCAAGTTTTGACGCTACAGAAGAGTATAAAAATTTATGAAAATAACTCAAAGTACAGAATTTAAGATTGATCTTAAATCTGTAATTAGCATTATAGTAGTAACTTCTAT